>Ga0209501_10000239_pt1 | contig 69883 bp, 68 predicted proteins | sample ArcticOcean_MG_C_4_FD_187434 | JGI IMG/M metagenome (GOLD analysis project Ga0209501, IMG submission 187434) | Marine microbial communities from western Arctic Ocean - ArcticOcean_MG_CB4_134 (SPAdes) (version 2) | ecosystem: Environmental > Aquatic > Marine > Oceanic | place: Arctic Ocean...
ATATTTAGGTTAATTTTAATCAGGCTATCAAAAAGCTCTTCCGAAGGTTTGGCCAAGGCCTTTGTCGTTTGCTTATCAACAAAAATACTCAAGCTCATCAAATTTGCTTTCAATTCATCTGGCAGTTCATTTTTGCCCTCTGCAACATCGGCTTGAACAATTGACCATAATAACTGATTGTAGGTTAGTGCTTTCTCACAGGTATCTAGATCACCAAGGTTTTGTCGTGCTTGGTCAAGCACATATGCTGCCTGGGAAAAAGCAGCAGCGTCCATTTCACGTTTGTTGTCAAACTTCACCTTCGGATCGTCCGCCATGTGCTATCCTCTAATTACGCATAGTTAATAGGCTTTAACAATTTTAGCCGTTATTGCACATTCACACAAAAAATATACAGCATTTAATTAAGAACTTGCAATCATAGTTGATAATCAAGTTGTTATGAAGAATTCTGCATTTTGGGTTGAATGTGTCTTGGAAAGTGACACTTAGCCAAATGTTAGTCAGTGAGAAAGCTTTCAGAGTTGGGTGAAGGTGTCTGAAAATGGCAGATTTACGGGGCTTTATGACAGTGGTTGTAAAATAAGTATTTAAAGTTTTGTCGTTTTCAGGTTCAGTGTTTACCACCCGTTGAGCACACAACTGGCATTTATTCTTGCCCAATTCAGGTCTCGAGGAGATTAATAAATTGGTATATGGGTGTAGGGGCGGAGCGAAAACCGATTCGGCGGCCCCAGATTCGACTACATGCCCCCTGTACATGACAATAACTTTATCAGCTACATACGAGAAGACCGACAAGTCGTGGCTAATGAACAAGTATGTCAAATTCTTCTTCTTTTTAAGATCCATTAGCAGGTTGGTGATTTGGCTTTGGATAGAGACGTCAAGAGCAGAAAGGGGTTCGTGAATATTTGATGGATACGGTTCAGGACTTATCCATGGTTAATTTTTTTGTTGGATAGCACCGGAAACACCATTTCACGTGATAAATCGGGTTCAGCGCAATTCGTGAGTATTCTTTCCCGAACTTGATCTCGAATAGATAATGAATTTCTCCATCGATCGGAAACAGACCCTGTTTTACGACTTATAGGCTCTAGGATTTTTACGTTAACGGAGCCTAGTCTTGGTAATTTGGTGCCATCCCGAAGTATGGAACGTGTACCACGCAATACGATAGGGATAATAGGAACACCTGTATCCACAGAAGCCGTAAAAGCTCCCATATGAAAAGGAAGGAGACCCGGCATTCGAGTAAACGTGCCTTCAGGAAAATAGACGAGATTACCCTCATCCAAAAGGTTATCAGTTATGCGAGTTGAATCTTTTATACTTTGCTTGGCGTCAAACCGCTCTACGAAAAGAGCATTTAACTTGGTCAAAAACAATCGAGAAAAGAAGTTGCCCCGGAGTTCGGCCTTTGCAACAAAACGTAATCGTTCCGGAAGAGAACAAATCAATACCGCGCCATCTATATAACTAGCGTGATTAGCAACAAATATTACAGGTTCTTCAGAATTAAGATTTTCTTTGCCTTCCACCGAGAGGCGGATACCCGTGAGGTATAATAAAGTGGCTAGAGCCATTTTCAAAAATGTCCAACGCATACCAATTGATGGACCTAAAGTGACTACTAACCATACCATTGGAGCCAGGAAAATAACCGTTAACCAAACATAAGTCGCATAAGTCCAGCTTAGCATTGTTTGATAATAATCATGGCATTTATGGATTACACCATTTAGGGGTAGCATCAATGACTGCCATTTTGCAGCAATCGTTAATTCGCCAGTAATACCCATCTCGTATAATGCTTGGGCGGCGTGCCTACGCACTTTGCCGCTAGAGGTCTTAGGAACAGAACGAGGGGGAACCAGTACAATCTCATCGGGTCCAATGCCTGTCAGGTCTGAAGAAAGAGCCATTATGGATTTATTTAGATTTAAAATTCTCTCTTCTGTTTGTATGCGGGTTTCTGCCATAACTATAAGCCGGTCAAATCCAGTCTCTGGGTCGGGGCTTCCGAAAACAGCGACATTGCCAAGTTGAATCCCATCTAATGCTCCTATGGCAGCTTCTAGCTCTGAAGGGTAAATATTTCTTCCTCCTCGAATTATCACATCCTTCTCACGGCCTAATATAAATACTTGACCATTGGCAAGGTAACCGAGATCGCCAGAATTACGCCAGTATCCATCAAATAATTTTTTTGTCATACTTTTGTTTCTATAATATCCAGATGTAGAAGACGGACCTTGAAATTGAATTAGCCCTTGGCAACGTTCTGGTACTTCCTCCCCGGTACCATCAACCACCCTGATTTGGTGCCCTGGCAAGGGCTGTCCGCAGGATGGAACATTGAGAACATCGTTTTCTGGGGTGTTTGAATCGGCGGGAACGGCTCGTTTGGATTTATTAATGATTATTTTATTAATACGGTCAAATTTCGGTCCAGTTCCAGGCGTTGGGAAAGCGAGCCCAACGGAGTTTTCGGCAAGCCCATAGACCGGCATCATTGAATTACAATCAAAGCCATGAGCACCGAACTTGTCGCAGAATTTTTCAATTGTCTTGGGTTGTACAGGTTCAGCACCATTAAAAGCCACACGCCAACTCGAAAGATCTAGGCCCTCAATATCTTGCTCTCGGATACGTGCCAAGCATGCCTCATAGGCGAAGTTCGGTGCTCCAGAAATTGTACCTTTATATCTATCAATTGCCTTAAGCCAGCGTTGCGGTCGGTTAAGAAAGCTTAATGGGCTCATAATAATAAGAGGCATGCCAAATGTGAGGCTCCCAAGCCACGCACCAATTAGACCCATATCATGGTATAGGGGTAGCCAACTTACAAATACGTCATCAGGGCCTACTTGAAGAAAATTACCCATGGCGCGAATATTGGAAATCAGGTTTTCATGGCTTAGTACAACTCCCTTTGGGTCACCAGTGCTGCCGGAGGTATATTGTATAAATGCTGTATCCTTTGGTGCAGGTATCGGTAATATACCTTTTTCAGCGTCTTCAACCAGATTTGCACATGTCGTTATACGACGAATACTCTGAACCTGGCTGGCCATAGAACTAGAGAGGGGTATCGCTTCATCAATCGTGATCATCATGACCGCTTTAGCGTTATTTGCGATCTTTGTTTGGCGATTGATATGGTCTTTAAGTAGTTTGGGCCGCGTAGGGGGATAAATAGGTACCGGTACACCACCTGCAAAAAGTACACCGAAAAAACTTACAAAATATTCTCGACTTGTTGGAAGCATTAGAAGTACCGTTTCGCCTGGCAAAAGTTCGTTTACGAGAAGTCCCGTAGCGAGTTCCCGGGCATCGGTAAAAAGATCAGAATAGGTAATGACCTCGGTTTGTTCATTTTCTCCCAAAATATGGATGTGTGGTATGGAAGCATTATGCTCGGATTGCCATGTGAGAATCTCGTTGAGGGTTTTGGCGTTATGGGGATTAGGGTCTGTTATGGTCGTTTCAAATTGTTCAGCTTTACCTAGGTTAACATTTAGTTTGATATTTTTGCGACTTCTTAGCCCTTCCAGTTCCCGAAGAAAATCTCTTGGTGTTTCCGTCAATGTTAATGCTCTATCGCTCAGAGACACTTGAAATTTGTTTTCAATACGATGGACAAGTTCCATTCTGGAAAGACTATCTAACCCGAGTTCTGTATCGAGTGCACTATCCAGAGAAATTGAGCTTCTAAAATTATGTCCAGGATGCAACTCGTCGCAAATCTCGGCAACGAGATACAACAAATTATCAGCAGAGACTACTTGCTCTGAATTAATTTTATTGGCTGTCTGAATGGATTTTTCTTTTTGCACTTAGCTGCTGCTATTACGTTTTGGGTTGTTATTAACGTTGGAGAATAGGTTTGTTTATAACTTAGTGTAGCTAGGCCGGTCGAGTTCGGCAATTGAATCTGAATTCAAAAGGCACGTCATAGTTCAGGCGTTATCATAAGACATAAATCTCCTTTATTAGTATAAAACAGTTGATTTCAATTTCGAGTGCTCTAGACACATAAGGACTACTTTATTGAGTTTTTTAGAATATGTTTAAGTGCAAATGCGTGCCACAGGGAACACTTAAGGAAAATATGATGAAATTGTTGGCGGTAGTTACTTTACTTATTGCTTTTTTGATGATTGACGTGACCCATGTTCGTTCCATGGGTAACCAAGATGATACTACTTCAAATCCAGCAAAAAAGGATTTTGCCGATGGTAAGTCCGCGGTTTACTCAGGTCGATTTGAAACAGCTATACGCTTATTAAAGGAAGTAGTTGCTCAAGAACTGAAGAACGCGGACGCCCACAACTATATTGGCTTCTCCTATCGTAAGATTGGTAAATTGGATTTGGCTGCGTCGTCTTATAAATAAGTATTTTCTATTAACCCTGATCACAAAGGTGCCCTCGAGTATCAAGGTGAGCTTTTTCTAAAACTTGGAAATTTATCAGGGGCAAATGAAAACCTGGCCAAACTAGAAAAGCTCTGCCCATCTACCTGTAAAGAACTTGCGGAGCTAAAGCGAGCTATCGCGGACTTTACTGCTACTCATGGTGATAGAAAGGGAACCTAACCTTAATATTTACTTGCCGCCATGGGTGGCAGACCAACCCAATGGATCGTCCAAGAATTCATTTACGTCATCAATTTCTTTGGTAGTAAAATATCCGCCGGATTCAGCGACTTCTATTACGTCCCACCAGTCGCAAAGGTAATGCATTCTGACGCCGGCTTTGGCCATATTGGCTTCAGCTCCTGGAAAGGCACTATAATAAAAAACGACAAATATATCTGTTACCATGCCGCCCGCTTCTCTTAACGCTTCTATAAATGTAATTTTGCTTCCACCATCCGTTGCTAAGTCCTCTACAAGCAAAACACTGCTACTCTGAGGCATGTCACCTTCAATCTGAGCCATGCGGGCAAAGCCCTTGGGTTTTTTCCGGACATAAAGCATGGGTTTTGAAAGCGCTTCAGAGATCCAGGCGGCATAAGGTATTCCGGCGGTCTCACCACCTGCCACCATGTCGATGGGATTAGAAATTTCACGTGTTATGAGATCGACCGCCATTTTGATTATGGTACGCCGTTGCGGCAAATGAGCGATAACCTTACGGCAGTCGATATAAACGGGGCTGGCCCAACCGGATGTCAGCTTGTAAGGATCTTGTGGTCGGAAGTTGATTGCCTTTATATCAATAAGGCACTTAGCCACAGCTGCTCCTAGTTCTTTTCTCTCGAAATCCTTTTCGGTATTTACCATTTGTAAGGTCTCTCTATGAAATAATGCAAAACTAATAAGATGAGCTTCGACGTCGGACTGCATGATCTACAATAATAATTTAGTTTATAGTTTGGTCGATATTAATTTCGCGGTTTATTTATGCAAGTTGCTGATGGCTCAGCACACTCCTAATTCTTCTCTTACGATGCAAGGCGAGCTACTAGCGATAGGTGCTAAATATCAAAAAGCGGGTCAGACGCAACAAGCAAAAATAATTTATAATAAATTATTGAAATTTGACCCCACCTGTGCCCCAGCCCGTCATCGTTTGGGAATAATTCTTTTTTTAAAAGGGGATCCAATTGGTGCAATTAAGTTGATTGATTCCGCTATAGTTCTTCAACCCGATAACACAATTTATTATATGTCGCTTGGTAAGATCTTACAGATTGAAAATAGATTAGGAGAGGCGAATGCTGCTTTACGTAAGGGTATGATTAATTTTCTAAATATAACCCAGATCATAGCAAGATTACATTCGGTACCCGAGTATTACAGTGTCCTCACAATACTGCGAACTGATGATATCAGCGCGGTCCAAAAACACCGAAACTGACTAGTCGAATGGGTCAAATTGCTCCAAGATCATACCTTCCACAAGAGCCAGTTCGTGAGTTTCTAGAAATGGCTATGGAGCACCACCAAAAGGGTGCGATTACTAAGGCAGAAAAATATTACAAACGTGTTTTAAGGATTGATCCAAACCATGTTGATGCACTTCACCTATCAGGAGTTATTGCTCACCAGTTAGGACACACACCGCGCGCTATTAAACTCATTCAGCAAGCAATAGCTAATGATAATAATCAAGCAGTATTCCATAACAATCTTGCCATCATTTATAACAAAATTGGCCATTGGGTAGAAGCCACAGCATCTTCCCGCAAGGCTTTAGAAATTAGCTTAAATGATGCGGAGGCTTGGGGGATCCTAGGTGAAGCCCTGGCAGGTCTCGGGCAGATTTCCGATGCAGTTAAAGCTTGTGAGAGGTCCATAACTCTCAAACCGGGAAATGTTATGATCTATTGCAATCTTTCATCTTTACTGACGGCGCTTGATAGGTTTAACGAAGCGGAAGAATGGAGCCTTTTAGCGTTGAAGTTGCAGCCAAACTTAGCCAAGGCTCTGCATGGACTTGGAGTAGTACAATCGGCATCTGGCAAGTTGGATGAAGCGGAAGTAAGCTTCAAGAAAGCACTCAAATTAGATCCCCAAAACAGCCAAACTATGATAAACTTAGCATCAATTTATTCAGCTAAATTGAAATATAATGAAGCAATCCTCCTTTTCAAAAAAGTGATCGAATTTAATCCTAAGTCAACGGAATCTATTTTCAATTTGGGTGTTTGTTATTCGGAATTAGGAGAAATAGACCAGGCGCTGAGATGCTTTGAACGGACTCTAGAGATTGATCCGGATAATGTTGACGCCTATTACGCTATTGCGACATCGGGAAAAAAATTCTTGAGCCCAGAACAGCTGCAGATATTAGAACAACTATTAAATTCCCCAACAATTTCGTCTGACAAAATAGTAAAAATTAATTTTGCTTTAGCGTGGCAGGCAGATAGACGTAAACTACCAATGCCGGCGATTACTTTTTGTGCAGCAGGTAATAACCTAAGAAAAAAATTATTATCTACGAAAGGATACACATTCGATCCGATTGCTCATCAGGAGTTAGTCGAAAGGGTCAAAAACGTTTATTCAGAAATTTTTTTTAAAGACCGTAATAACTTTGGTATAGGGACGGAACAGCCAATATTTGTTGTCGGCATGCCTCGCTCCGGAACCACACTGGTCGAGAAGATAGCGGCGAGCCATCGGGAAATTTATGGAGCGGGGGAACGCAACGCGATACCAAAGATCGTGCAAAAATTAGAAAGAGAAGCGAATAAGAAGTGTGAGTTTCCAGAGTTGATTACTAATTTAAGTAAGATTGAAAGTATCGAACTTGCAAATTCAGATCTAGAGATGTTGAAAGATCTTTCGGGTACACGAAGAGTTATTGATAAGATGCCGCTTAACTATCTCTACCTGGGATTAGTAGCCCTTCTTTATCCGCGGGCCAAGGTCATTGACTGTCAACGCGAGCCTCGAGATATTGCAATGTCATGTTATTTTCAAAATTTTTCCAATATGCAGCCTTGGAGCTGTGACCTCGGCCATATTGGCGTTTACTTCAATGTGTATCGTCAGATAATGGCTCATTGGGAGAAAGTATTACCTCTGCCAATTCTGAAATTACAATACGAGGACTTGGTAAATAACCTAGAAGGAAAGAGCCGAGAGATTGTTGACTTTATTGGGCTTGACTGGGACGAGGAATGTCTGAATTTTTTTTCGTCACCCGGCGGGGTTCGTACAGCATCAAAGTGGCAGGTTCGTGAACCTATTTATACGAGTTCGATTGGTCGATGGAAGCTTTTTAAAAATTACTTGGCACCATTTAATGCTGTATTAGATGCTTCTCATCGTTAAACAAAATATTTCTCTCAGACTAGGAACATCTCACTACAGGGCTTAGGTTAGATATAGTAATTAGCAGTTGGGTGGCATTTGCCTTTAGATTTTATGCTTAAAGCTCAATCAAGAATCGATGGACCTTTAGTTTGGGTGTTGAAGGATGAGAGGCCTGGCACGGGCAATCAAGCCGTTGGCGTTGCAGATGCAATTAAAGTCAAATACCAAATCAAAAAGCTGGAACTTTCAGCTTTTGGTCGATTGCCAAATTTATTACTCGGGGGATCCTTGCGGACTATAACCTCAAATGCGAAGAAGTACATTTTACCCCCGTGGCCGGATCTAGTAATCTCAGCGGGTCGACGAGCGGCGTCAGTCGCTTTGCACATCAAACGCAAATCAGAAGGTCGGACATTCATTTGTCAGATTATGTTTCCAGGAGATGGTTTGGTTGCGGAACTCGATCTTGTTGCTGTCCCCAAGCACGATCAAATTGAGGGACGCAATATTTGGAGTATTACTGGCGCGCCAAATCGAATAACCGATGTGGTTCTTTCTGAGGCGAGATCTAGGTGGCAACAAGAATTTAGCCAACTACCAAGGCCAATAGTTGGTCTTATCGTTGGAGGTGCTACCAAACGTATGCCATTAGGAACCAAACAGGTCGAGGAATTGGCCCAATTGATTGCCGACCATAACCGTACCTCGGGTGGGTCAATAATAGTCACAACTAGCAGACGAACAGGTAAAGCAGCGGATACGCTATTTGAGAAGTTGAGCAAACTTGGCCGTGAAACTGTTAATTTTCATCGTTGGAACGAAGGTAATGAAAACCCGTATTTGGGAATACTCTCATATTCTGACATACTCATTGTTACTGGCGATTCAATAACCATGCTGAGTGAAGCCTGCGCTGCACCCGGGGGAGTTTACATTTATACTCCTACCGAATTCTTGAGCGTAAAACATCTCAGGTTCCACGCAGAGCTCTATGCAATGGATGCAGCACGACCACTACAAAATGAATTAAAACACTGGAAGTCAGTTCAATTTAACTCGGCCAACGATGTAGCAAAAGAGATTAATTTACGTCTTGGTTGGTAACCTGAATTACTCAAATTAAAACAATTGGAGCTTGTAAGAGTTTTTCATCTGGCTACATCGCCTAGTGTTTTTGCAAAAATTAACAACCTTACTGCCAAACTATTTTACTTTGATTATTGATGGTGTTTTCTTGCCCCATTGGTTAATTCCTTCGGGGGAGTAGAATTGTTTTTCTTGGTAGTATATGTTTAATCTCTATAAGTAAGTTAGGCTCGTCAGAACGGCATGACCCAACCAGCTACCAACGAAGATATTTTTCTAACTAATGGAGAAAATGTGGGCGGCAATCTAGCCGATCACTTTTTGACTTGCGCAAAGCTTGGTCGTTATCTGACGGTGGCATCAGGATCTAGATTTATTATCACGGATGACCTTCGTGATAATAATTTTATGCCGGATGCGGCGGCGATGGCAGCAATCTATTCGAGGGATGGGTTGGTTGCCGAAGCTGCGTTATTACCACTCAGTCAAACTATACCAATAATGGATGTAGCGCAGCGTGACAAATATGAGCGCCTATTTCATTTGATTGGAGAGCAGACGCTGGCGGGAGATGTTCGGAATGCAGCACAATCGTTAATATCATCACGTTTCCGAGCTGCTGAAATACGGGACTTGGAAGCAGAATTGGGTAATAAACTTAACCCCGCAAGGTTACGTTATCGTGATTTTTTGGTTGTGGTTAGGAAGCTGATGGTACGGGAGATATCAGAGCGATCATTTATGGATGAGTTTAAAGGGTTTACCCAGGAGGTAGCTGGTAAGCTTGATTTTGGAATCTACAGTTTTTGTATCGACAGCATATATAGTAGCCAGAAAATACCGGTTACTGTGAAAAGGCTGCTTGCGCTGGAGTTTCTTAACTTTCCACCCATAATACGTAGAGAACTTATTAGTAATATTTTGGCTGAGCCCGGACAAACGGGGAATATGGCTGATTTTGTCTCAGCAATGATTGACCGATACCTAGCGCTTGAGACGGTGATAGAAATTAAACTATTGAAGGACCTAAAGCTGCATAGGTTTTCGATGGAGGAGATCAGCGCTCTTGTTGAAAGCGCTCACGTCACGAACTAGCATGTCCTAAATTCCTTAAGGTCCTATTGCCGTCCCTAGCTTCCTGATAAAATATTGGTCTAAAGTCAATGAAATGTTTTTTTGTCTCAAATTTGGCGAAGGATTTTTTGGTTGATGTCTGACAAATATTTCGCTTAAAGAGCAAATCAACAAGGTTGCTGTTTGTTGGCTCGCAAAACATACCGGTTTAATCCGTCTGAAAATGAATTTCATGATCGTGTCCGGGAAAACCTCCTCTGACAGTGCCGGCTTTGATTTTCCGAAAGAACGGCTCAAATCCCGTATCCAGAGTTCGACTATTTGGTGGGGAAAACCAAAGGCGCAACAAATGACGCTTAAGATTGGGCATTTCATAATCTTCAAATGCCGTTCTGGTGTGTAAAGTAACGTGATTATTTAGAAACTGCATGTCACCCGCCTTGAACATCATAGTTAGTTGAAACTCAGGTCTCTCGCATATCTCGTCTATTAAGGCGAGGGCTTGTTGCTGCAGGTCGGTCAACGGCGGCGTTACTCCTCCCAGTTCTGCCGTTCGTATGTGTGTTCGGGTATAGCGGCCAGCGAATTTTCCATCACAAATCGAAAAAATAGGCTGAGTATAATATGGGTTTTGTCCAGGTAATTCATTACCTTGGCGTCCCCAATAAAAGGGTTGATATAATATTGCCAACAAATCAGGGCGTTCGATCTGTATTTGGTTATGGATATTTGAAAGGCTTACAATTCTGCTGAGCCCTCCTATTTTTGCTGGATGAAGGCAAAAAAGTCCTGTCACATCTGCAGCGTCGCAATGATAGGTAAGCTTCCCGTTGCTTGTGTAACCCCTAAAATTTGGGCCGTCATGGGGTGTTCCGATGTTGCGTACGTCACCCAATACATCACCACGCTTACTTTGGGGCACCGCCGTACCACAATGAAGTCCTATACCCCAGAATATCCTGCGCAGGTCATCCTTATTATAATTATTAGCAGGGAACCCTCTTAAAAGATAAAGGCCTAACCCGTTCTCAAGCTCTTCTAACATATTGTCTAAACGTTTTGAGAAATTGGGCAGTGGAAAGTCAGCTTTGGTCATTTGCGCCAGCGTCAAATTTTGGGATTTAGAAGCTGATAACGCGCTGTCTATCTCGCCAATATCGTCTGGCGAAAGATTATCGGTCCATCGCTCTGAGTTCTGGATATCCCGTCCTAGCCAGGTGGAATTATCGAAAACCGTTTTCACAAAATTTATAACCTATGGTTAAGTCTTCAAGTTATATATCAATTATTTGACTTGTTAAATTAGGTTGTGGGCATAGCGCCAAATGTGATGTGTTGTAAAATTAATTCCTTAATATGGAGTGCAACGTCATAACTCCTAAACAAATAAAGACGATACTTAAGAAAAAGCTAAACAAATACAGAACCCAAATGAAGAAGAATAGGCTATGAGATATCTGCTACTATTCTTATTCTCTATTCTTCTTGCCTCTAATGCTTATGCGGGTGAGAACTTTGATGGTAAGGCTGTGATTAAGCAAGTACGCGGGCTTTGCAAAGAATTTAAGATTACGGCTGGTTACTTGAAGGGCGCGTTGGCGAAAGGAAGAGGTGAGAAATGATTTTTACTTATGAAGATTTTTCAAAGGTTCTGTTTAAAGGTCTTTCAGATTACTCGAAATATGTAAAAGAAAATCAGATAGACAAGTTATTAGGCGTCAACATAGATGAATACGGTGATGCTTCGGTTAAACAAATAAAATCGCCATTTGACTCGGTAAATCCAGAGATGACGGAAGCATTACCAGCTGAGCTTGATGATTTGAGTAGACTGCACTTTCTCGTACGTTCGAGAAAAGTCATTACGGTTTTGGAGTTTGGAACAGGTAAATCTACGGTTATTTTTGATGACGCTCTTAAGCGAAACGCATCTGAATATGAGAATTATATTGAAAACAATTTGAGAAGAACAAACAGATTCGAGTGCTTCTCAGTTGACAACTATCAAAGCTGGATTGATGAAGTCAAAAATAACTACAAAACTGAACGCGTTAATTTCCACTATTCTTCCTTGAAAATGGGTTTATTTAATGATCGTGTCTGCACCTTCTATAGTTCGTTGCCGAACATATCACCCGATCTAATTTACTTGGACGGTCCAGATTTATTCTCCCCCGAGGGTGATGTCCGAGGTATTACGACTAAGCATCCAGATGGATTGCCAATGTCAGCAGACATTCTCGCAATTGAACATTTTCTATTACCAGGAACTCTGATTATTGCTGATGGAAGAACTGCAAACGCACGGTTTTTGAGGGCAAACTTACAGCGTGATTGGCTGTACTATCACGATTCGCAAGCAGATCAGAATTATTTTGAGTTATCTGAAAAGCCGTTAGGAGTTTACAACGAAAGGCAGATAAATTTTTGCTTGGGCGATAGTTTTTTTGAACGTTTGAAAGAATTCAATAATTGAGTTTTGGGACTACACCCTTAATAGGGAAACGTTAACAGCAAAGAATAATAGAAATAAATTTCTAAATTACATATTTGAAAGAGCTAGTAATGGAAGTTGCGGTGATAGGTGGCGGAAATGGTGGATATGCTTCAGCCGTTGATTTATCAAGCAAAGGTCATTCAGTACGACTTTGGCGACAGAACGCTGACGCTTTCTCAACAGTTTTGTCTTCTGGAGAAATTATCCTAACAGACTGGCAAGGGACCCGGAGTGTCCCTATTGATACCCCTACGACAAATATTGTTGAGGCCCTGGAAGGCGCCAAACTTATAGTAATCCCATTACCGTGCACGGCCCATGGACCTCTATCACCTCTCATTGCACCATATCTTCAGGATGGCCAAGTCGTTTTCATTCCCCCTGCAACATTTGGTACCTATATATTTGCTCGGGCGTTAATGAAATGTGGCAGATCCGTCAAAGTGGCATTTGCTGAGACGGGAACACTGCCTTACCTTGCTAGAAAACAATCGGAGGACCACGTCCGGATTAGTGTTTATGCTACTCGTTTACCGACAGGTGTGTTTCCGGCTAATGATACGAACCGCGCACTAACAACCATTTCTGAAGCCTATTCTTCAGTTGAGCCACTCCAAGACGCCCTAGATGGTGCATTGATGAATGCCGGGCCAATTATTCACCCCCCATTAATAATTATGAATGCCGGACCGTTGGAACATTTTGATGCTTGGGATATCCACAACGAGGGGACCCAACCTTCTATCCGGAAAGTAACGGATGCGCTGGATAAAGAGCGTATCAGATTACGCGAAGCGCTGGGCTATGGCGAACCGCATTTTCCGTTAGCAAATCATTATTGCGATGATGATGAGGAATGGATGTACGGTAACTCCTCTCACAAAAAACTTACAGATAGTGGTGATTGGAGAGAAAGTATTAATCTTAGAAGTCATCGATACATGCAGGAAGATACCGCCCTAGGCCTTTCTTTTATGTTGTCCTTAGCAAAATGGATTGGACTTGATTTGCCGATCACTCAGGGCCTCTTGGCGATAGCTTCGGCTATCACTGGTGAGGATTTGTTCGCATCGGAACGCACCTTTGAAAAATTAGGTTTAAAAAATATCAGCAGGAATAAATTAAATTTGCAGTTAACTGAAGGTTTCAGTCATGACTAAAATTGTGGCTTTGGGTGCAGGCAGAATGGGCCGCGGAATTGCCCAAGTTTTTGCCTACGGAGGGTACGAGGTCTCGATTATCGACTTTAAGGAACGTTCAGTAGATGGATCGGCTAATCTACTTAGAGAGGCAAAGGCTGAAGTAGAGGAAAATTTAAGATTGTTGAATTTTCTTAACGTGGTGCAAGAAAACGAAATTCAAAATACCTTGAACCGTATAGAACTAATTCCATTACAGCATTCAAAAGAAAGGTTAATCAAGGCAGATTATATATTTGAAAGTGTGCCCGAGACGTTGAAATCAAAAAAAGACGCCCTTTACCGGGCAAGTTTATTTGCAGGTTCAGATACCGTGATAGCGTCGACCACATCAACGATTTTGTCCACAAAACTGGCCACTTTTACTTCAAAACCAAGTCATTTCTTGAACGCCCATTTCTTAAACCCTGCTTTTTTAATCCCATTAGTTGAAGTAAGTCCGTGTGAAGAGACCAAACAGGAAATAATCGACGGATTAATTACCTTACTGGAAGGTATAGGTAAGGTGCCGGTCCAATGTAAACCATCACCGGGCTATATTGTTCCAAGACTCCAATCATTAATTATGAGTGAGGCCTGTCGGATGGTTGAGGAGGGGGTTGCTTCTGCCGAAGATATAGATCGAGCAGTGACTTCTGGGCTTGGTATCCGCTTTGCAACTATGGGTCCTATAGAATTTGTAGACTGGGGTGGCCTCGATATCCTTTATTACGCCAATCGCTATCTAAGCAGCGAGTTAGGCAATCGTTTTAAAACACCAAACATTGTGGAAGAGAAAATGGATAAGGGAAGTCTTGGCCTAAAATCGGGTAAAGGCATGTATGATTATTGTAACGTCGATATGAATGCCTATAAGGAACAAAAATTAGAAACTTTTATCACACTTTTGATGCGTTTAGACTTAATGCCAAAGTCCGCAAAAAACTGATGTTAGTTTCGTTGGATTTACGATAACAAATCAAAGCCCAAAATACTTGGCGGAAAGTGTTCAATTAGGAGACTAATGATGTCTGTATTACTTAATGAGAAAGAGAAGAGACAAGAAACAGAGAAAGCAGAGAGAGTTGTCTTATTTGAAGATGAAAAAACAATGATAACCTTTTGGCGTTTTCCTCCTGGTGCTGAAACTGGTTGGCACCAACATACCCATGATTATGTAACACTGCAGCAATCAAATGGGAAACTAAAATTGGAGAATAGAGACGGTAATATTAAAGTTATTGACTATAAAGATGGTTACGCTGCGGGCTATTCTGCGCCCGTTGAGCACAATGCAACTAACGTTGGTGATGTAGAAATAAGGGTTACAGAAATTGAGTATAAGGTCTAAATTTCTTGGATGGGTTCTATTGGTAAACAATTAACGGGATCATTATAATTAGGAAGCAAGGAACGCCCCGTTTAATTATCATTGTCAGATTTTAAAGAAGGGAATGACATCAGGTAGTTCGCCGATGGACTGGCAGTGCTGAACATTAAAACTTTCTGATTTATATGTTTCTGCGTTCTGGCCTTCCCCAGGCTCTGAGCCGTGGCCTGTCTTTAGATGAACACCACCCTCGCATTTGGCAGCATGGCCTGCTCCTAGATCAGTGGATCTGTCTCCCACAATCCAAGATTTAGGGAGATTAATGGACATTAACTTCTCTGCTTTAAGAAGCATGCCCGGATTGGGCTTCCTGTCAGGGTGGTTTTTATAAATGTGAGGTCCTTGTCCATCATTATGGTAAGGACACGCAAAGACGGCATCTATTCTTGCTCCTAAAGAACTCAACTCTTCGAGCATAGCATCCTGAACAGCGCAAAAGTCGGGCCAACCATAATAGCCCCTTCCAATTCCAGACTGATTTGTGACGATTATCACTGGAATACCGATAGCATTTGCTTTTATTATTGTTTGTGCGGCATCCAGGTGAAGCTTCATTTCTTCTGGTTTGTGGAGATAAAGTACTTCCTCAACAATGGTTCCGTCTCTATCGAGGAATAGGGCAGGCGGGTTTTTGAATAAAAATTTATCGGAGTTTGACCTGACTTCGACCCAGAGGTCAGTTTCTTGAATGAAATTTTTCACTGATAACTTGTCAAATTTTCAAAGGCAGTCATAACAGACAAAAAGTTCCTTTTTCTGATTTAAACCGGCGCTGGATTATAAACGCCGAAGGCGGCGCTTAATTCTTTCTTTGGGTGCGAGCCCCTTCCCGTGATAATCTGGCCTATGACTTTCCCTGCTTAGGCATCTGCTTTTGCTCTGACTTCGGCTTCATTAATGATCTCGGCCAATTCCTGCGCACTGGGTTTATCCTCCGGATCATTAATGAAACGTCCATGTTTATTATAGTAGGTGTCAATCTTATAGTGTTTAGCTATAGTCAAAGGCATGCCTCGGAAGAAATCGTAGAGAGCTATAAGCCCGCCCGTCCACATGGTTCGTATCATATGTAATTTTTTCCGGCTGGCTCGGAGTGTCATTGTGTCAGCATTCTCTAGGGTATGAAATTTATCCCTTTCAGATAAAGCCTTACGGATTAGGCTTGGCGCAGCCCAATTACACCGATAATGGATTTTACCATCCGGGCGGACAATATATACAACATTGGGCATCCCACCAAAAGCCTGGTGAAAATCGCCTTCAAGATTATCAACTAAAACACGGCGATGTTCTCCATAACGAGGGGCAACTAATTGGGCGGCTTTCTTCTTTTCCCCCATAGACTGGTGAGGTCCTAATCTCTCCCCTGGATGCGCCTCACGAACGTAAACCATAACAAATTCGACATCAGAAAATTCAGAAAAGATTTCTTTCATATCTGGGATATTCTTGGTGTACATTGAACAGGTTGACGAACCAGTCTCTATTACTAGCCATTTACCCTCAAAATCTGAAAGTTTTACATCACTGCCGTTATTGAGATCTGTAAATGTAAATTCTTTAACCTGGTCACCAGCACGCGGTCCAACAAACATTTCAAAATTATAGTCGCTTACCTTAAAACGTTTATTATTGTAAGAAGGCGGCTGTATATTCTGGTCTGGCATATTAATACTCCTAATATTCAAAAAACATCCTCAGATCTCTCATGTAAATTTGAATAACATTTAACAAAAATACGTACAAACTTTGGAAAATTCAAACAACCTAAGTTACATATTATTGAGGGTTTGTCATGGGTCATTGATTTTTTACGGCCTCAATAAAAACAGGTGCACATATGTTAAGATGATGGGGAGCTAAATGTCATGAATGTAAAAAGGAAGTTACGCTCCCGAATTACTACGGATGGTTTGGACCGTGTTCCGCATCGGGCATTTATGCGCGCCATGGGTATTGATGATGAAGCAATGGCTAAGCCCTTTGTGGGCGTAGTGACCACGGCAGGTGAAATGACACCATGCAATATGAACCTTGCCTCCCAGTCATTAGCGGCAAAAAAGGGTATATTAGCGGGTGGCGGAACACCCAGGGAATTTACTACGATAACCGTTTCAGATGGCATATCCATGAACCATGAAGGTATGAAGTTTTCTCTCGTTTCCCGGGAGTTGATTGCCGACAGTGTTGAACTCGTGGTTAGAGGGCACGCATATGATGGCATCATTGGGATAGGGGGCTGCGACAAAAATTTGCCGGGTCTGATGATGGGAATGGTGCGTTGCAATGTACCCTCGGTGTTTCTGTTTGGTGGCAGCGCCTTACCTGGCAGATGGCGTGGTAAGGATGTCAGCGTGTTGGATGCATTTGAAGCCGTAGGGGCTTTTATGAATAATGAAATGACACTTGAAGAATTAGATGGACTTGAACGGGCGTGCTTGCCGACGACTGGTGCCTGTGCGGGGCTGTTTACAGCGAATACTATGGGAATGGTTTCTGAGGCATTGGGCCTTGCACCTCTTGGATCTTCCATGATCCCTAATGTATATGACGAACGAAATACGACGGCTGGCACTGCTGGTGAGATCTTGATGGAAGCCATCAATAACGATGGTCCCCTACCAAGAGAACTGGTGACCGTGAAGAGCCTTGAAAATTCGGCAGCAGTAGTGGCTGCGACCGGAGGCTCCACAAATGCTGCCTTGCACTTACCTGCCATCGCACATGAAGCAGGAATACGTTTTACACTAGATAACGTTGCTGAGGTTTTTCAAAGGACACCTTTGATTGCAGATTTACGCCCGGGCGGCGTCTATCATGCGAAGGATGTCTATGATATCGGCGGTGTTCCAGTAATTTTAAAGGAACTTTTAGGGGCAGGCCTTATTCATGGAGATTGCCTTACAGTTGATGGTGGAAGCCTATCTGGAGCTCTGTCGGACGTATTGGAACCAGACGGAAAAGTAGTCAAACAAATTGAAAATGCTTTATCGCAAACTGGAGGGCTCATTGTTTTGAAAGGTAATCTTTGTCCAGACGGCGCTTTATTAAAAATTGCGGGCTTAAAGAAACTCGAACATGAGGGTCCGGCGATCGTATTTGAAAGTGAAGAAGCGTGCATGGATACAATCCGTAAAAAGAAATATAAAACGGGCTCAGTCATAGTAATCCGCAATGAAGGACCCAGGGGTGGCCCGGGTATGCGTGAAATGCTTGGAGTAACTGCACTCATTTATGGCCAAGGTATGGGGGAGAAGGTGGCGCTTTTAACTGATGGAAGATTTTCTGGCGCTACCCGAGGTATGTGCATTGGGTATGCATGCCCGGAAGCGGCTGCTGGTGGTCCAATAGGGTTGATTGAAGATGGTGATATCATTCGTATTGACGCAGTGACTGGCACTATCAACGTGAATTTGACAAAAAATGAATTAAAGGCACGTCGCAAAAATTGGTCGCCACCCGTAGTTTCTGGTTTAGCTGGTGCTTTGCAAAAGTATGCATCAAATGTTGGCCAAGCAAACATGGGTGCGGTGACACACATGGGAAACGTCCAGTGGGAGAGAGAAAACTAAACTATGTTTAAGGCTAAGGTTACAGCTAAGCCCAAGCTCGGTTTTTTGGGTACCGGGCTCATGGGAAGTCCTATGACTTTACGACTACTTGATGCGGGGTACAATATGTACATCTGGAACCGAACAGCAGAAAAAATCACTTCATTATTGGAGAATGGGGCAACAGCCGCAGATAGTCCGGCTGCCGTTGCCATCGAATCTGAATTCGTCTTTATGTGCCTTACCGATGCGAATGCCGTGGAGCAAGTCGTATTTGGTGATAAGGGTGTCGTGAAAACAGGCAGTGAGAAAAAACTTTTGGTGGATTTTTCTAGTATTCCACCAGATCTCACGCGTGCATTTTCGATGAGACTGGAATCCGAATGTGGTATGAGCTGGATTGATGCGCCTGTATCGGGTGGAGTTAAGGGTGCCGAAGAGGGGACCCTTGCAATTCTGGCCGGCGGAAAATTGGAGGCAATTGAACAGATTCGCCCAATAGTGAGTAATCTATGCAATCGAATGACACACATGGGTCATACTGGTGCGGGTCAGGTAACGAAGCTTTGCAACCAAGTCATTGTAGCGTCAAACCTGGTTACGATAGCTGAAGCCATAAGTTTAGCAGAACGATCAGGCGTGGATGCTACAAAATTGCATGAGGCTTTAGCCGGGGGCTTTGGTGACTCACTTCCGCTCCAAATTTTTGGACCAAGATTTGCTGAGCGTAAAGTAAAACCACTGCTTGGTCACATTTATACTATGTTGAAGGATGTTGATAACGCACGTGAATTAGGCCGGGAAACAAACACGCCTCTGCCCATGGCTGGACTTGCCGCCGAAATGTTTCGGCAGGTCTCCTCTCAGGGCTATGCTCAGGAGGATGTGACCCATTTAATTCGTTTATTTGAGTCTGAAGAGGACTAAAATAACTGAAATGGGGAAAAAAATGTTTTTTTTTAGCTTGAGTCACGTTTGATTAAGACACAATCGTGTAAAGTGATCTAGTCGGATAATAATTGGTTTCAGATACTGCATAATGTGGAAGAGTAGATGGCTGATAGCATAGATGTCTTACTTATAAATCCTGGTGATAGGAAACAGATTTACCAGGGTTTGGGCGATGAATTTTCAGCAATAGAGCCTCCAGTATTTGCCGGGCTTTTTGCAACTTTTTTACGCCAGAAAGGCCATAGCGTAGTTATCTATGATGCACCCGCTATGATGGCCAGTACAGATGAAGTTGCACGGATTGCTACGGAAGATTACGCCGCTAAGTTGATCGTTATCGTGGTGTACGGCCTACAACCTTCCGCTTCAACTCAAAATATGACAGCAGCCGGGGATATAGCCCGCAAAATCAGGGATGCTGGGGTTGGTGCCAAAATTATGATGACGGGGACCCATCCAGCGGCACTGCCTTCTGAAACCATGCGTTCGGAAGCCGTTGACTTCGTTGTAGACCTGGAAGGGCCAGTGACTATTTATAAAGTCCTGAAGGCTCTCATTGAAGGGCGAGATGATTTTGCTAATATACCGAGCGTTTGGTGGCGTGATGGAGAACAAGTCGTGGCGCCGAAGTCTGCCGAGCCATTGCTAATTGACCTTGATACTGCAATGCCCGGGATAGCATGGGATTTACTACCCATGGAGAAATACAGGGCTCATAATTGGCATTGTTTTGATCATATTAATGACCGCTCGCCGTATGCATCAATCCATACAAGTTTGGGTTGCCCCTTCAAATGCAGTTTTTGCTGTATCAATGCACCGTTCGGAAAATCTTCTTATCGTACTTGGAACCCCGAGTGTGTTATCAAGGAAATCGACCTTTTAGTTGAAAGATATGGTGTCAAGAACATAAAATTTGTTGATGAAATGTTTGTGCTCAATAGGGATCACGTGTTGAGCCTTTGTAATCTGCTAAAAAATAGAGATTACACGGTTAACGTTTGGGCATATGCGCGAGTAGATACGGTGCAAGACGATTTTCTGGAACATCTCAAGGCAGCGGGCGTTAACTGGTTGTGTCTGGGTATTGAGAGCGGTAGCGATTATGTGAGGGACGGTGCACTAAAGAAATACGGGAATGATGATATAATTGATGTTGTAAGACGTATCCAAAACGCAGGTATCTATACCATAGGGAATTATATCTTTGGGCTACCAGACGATAACGTTGCAAGGATGCAGGAGACATTGGATCTTTCTCTGGAACTGAATTGCGAGTTTGCTAATTTTTATTCTGCCATGGCGTATCCAGGTTCCAGCCTTTATAAAATGGCAATCGAGCGACAAGTGGAGTTGCCCGAGACTTGGAAGGATTATTCCCAGCATGGTTATAATACTATACCACTCAGCAACAAATACTGTAGCGCTGCAGAAATTCTAGAATTTAGGGATAGCGCCTTTAACCAGTATTTCAGCCATCGGCCTTACCTGGACATGGTCAAAAATAAATTTGGCCAGGAGGTAATTGACCATATTTCGCGTATGGTATCTGTACCACTGAGCCGCAAGTTATTGGAGAAACAAACGGCAGCCTAGGTGTTGCTAGTTAAATACAGGAAAGTTAAGTGTGAAAATTAATGACTTCAAAGAAAAAGCACTGTGGTTGCGTCGGGAATTGTGGAAAATGGTCATGCGCCAACGTAAAGGCCATATTCCATCTTATTACTCTTGCGTCGAGATCATTGTAGCACTTTATTATGCCGGTGTTGCGCGTGTGGTGAAAGGCCTTCCGGATGATCCTAATAGGGATCGCATAATAGTCAGCAAAGGTCATGCCGCGGCTGTTCAATACCCAGTATTAGCGGATTTAGAATTTTTCGATAGGGGTGAGTTGGAGCGGTACACACAGCCGGGTGGGCTACTTGGTATGTACGCAGATTTCCGAATTCCCGGTATTGAGGGGATATCTGGTTCCCTTGGTCATGGAGTTGGCATGGGTTCTGGTTTTGCTCTTGCAGCAAAAAAAAATAACAAAAACTATCGAACGTTCGTCGTCCTTGGTGATGGAGAATGTTACGAAGGGTCTGTCTGGGAAGGGGCCATGTTTGCGGCTCATCACAAGCTGGATAATCTTGTAGTAATTGTGGATCGTAATGAATTATGCATTCTGGGTAAGACCGAGGAACTCCTGAGTTTAGGAAACCTGGAAGCGAAGTGGCGTAGTTTTGGATGGGAGACCAGGTCTGTAAACGGTCATTCTTTTAAGGAACTACTAGATGCTTTTTCGTTAGTAGGCCGGACACGGAGCAAGCCACTGTCTATCATCGCAAATACAGTTAAGGGAAAGGGAATTTCTTTTATGGAAGGACGTGCCGAATGGCATAACAAGATGCCGGATGATGAGCAAATGGCGACTGCATTGGAAGAACTCGGCCTAAAACCATTGGTAGAGGCGTAAGTGGATACAAACTCGATTTCCGCGAACAAACCGAAATTAATGCGGGATACGGTGATTGATACAATCTGTGACGCTGCAGAAATTGATAAGGATATAATTTTTATCACTGCCGATCTTGGAGCTGCGTCATTGGATAGATTTCGCAGGAACCTCCCTGATCAATTTATCCATGCAGGAATTTCTGAGCAAAATATGGTGGACTTGGCGTCAGGCCTTTCCCTCTCGGGTAAGAAGGTGTTTCTGTATGCCATGGCACCGTTCATTACAGCTCGCTGCTATGAACAAATCAAATCTGTACTTGCCTCCATGAATTTGCCGGTGACATTGCTCGCAGTTGGTGTGGGTCTGGGGTATGACCACGCTACTCTAACCCACTTCACGACGGAAGATGTAGCTTGCATGAGATGTTTAAATGGTATTGAGGTGTTAAGTCCTTCGGACGAGGAGTCAGCTACCGCAATCACCAATGAGGCTATCAAAAATCCGGCATTTCGTTACATACGGCTTGAGCGCCAGAAACAGGAACGCTTATATCACGGCCATTTTTCCACAGTCTTAGGTCAAGGGTTTGTTCATTTAGTAAGGGGATCTGACCTAGCCATTATTGCCTGTGGTTACATGGTTCATAAAGCCTTGGGAGCACAAAAAATCCTAAAAGAACGAGGGGTTTCTGTTGGTGTGATAGATCTTTTTCGCATTAAGCCGATCAATGCCAAGGGCTTGGCCGAGACACTCTCACAATATGCTTATTTAGTAACTGTTGAGGAGCAAATTTTAGAAGGCGGCTTCAGCAGCGCTGTGCTCGAAGCGCTTACTGACCAGAATATCATGATGCCAGTTAAACGACTTGGCATTCGTGATGGTTTTAATGTGTTAAACGGTGACCGGGATCAATTGCACGAACTATATGGAATTGATATGCCGAAAATTGTTGATGCTGCTTTGTCGTTAAAGGGAGCCTAAACTATATGGCGGATCCAGTTATTAAAGTCACATCCAGAAGTTTTTCCACGCACCCGCTTTTAAGGTGCGAAGTGTCTGATAGCTTTCCGGGCGTGGTTTTTAACAAAAAAAACCGAATTTATGGTGAAGAAGATTTAGGCGAATATATCAAAGATGCTGACGGTGCCGTGGTAGGTCTGGAGCCAATTACAGACAACGTTTTAGAAGTTTGTCCTAATTTGAAGATAGTAGCTAAGTTTGGTGTTGGTTTAGATAATGTCGATCGGGAGGCCTGCAGCAGACATGGGGTAACAGTAGGTTGGACTGGTGGAGTTAATAGGCGAGGGGTTGCGGAAATGACCCTGTGTTTCATGATTGGTCTTAGTCGTAATATTTTTTTTTCAGCCAGGGGTCTTCGTGCTGCTGCTGATTGGTCCAAGTTGGGCGGTGCCGACTTGAGTGGAAAAATAGTAGGGATTATAGGTGCCGGCTATATCGGGAAGGAGGTGATAAGAATGTTACAGCCGTTTGGCTGCAAAATCCTTGTAAATGATATTCTTGATCAATCAGACTATTACCGTTCCGCGGGCGTCACAGAAAGTTCCAAAGAAAACATTTACACTTCTGCTGATATAATTTCTATTCACACTACGTTGGAAAAATCGACGCGACGTATGATCGATGTAGAAGTACTATGTAAGATGAAAGAGACCGCCTACCTGATTAATGTAGCACGTGGCGGGATTGTGGATCAGAATGCCCTGAAAATTGCACTGAGAGAGCGCCAAATCGCCGCAGCCGCTGTCGATGTTTTTGAAGTTGAACCCTGCGATGATCAAGATTTCTTAAACCTTCCAAATTTATATTGTACCCCTCACACAGGTGGATCATCAGCTGAGTCAATCCTCGCAATGGGGCGAAGTGCGATAGGTCATTTAGTGAATTATTTCCATTAAATAACAAGGGAACGTCACCCCATGTACTATGATCTCGCAGCCGATACGTGGGGACCGGAAGAAAAGGCCGCTATCCAGAATGTGGTAAACTCTGGTCGCTTGACTATGGGGCCCAAAGTAGCTGAATTTGAAGCTGCCTTTGCAAAGTATTTTGGGCGAAGGCATGCCGTCATGGTTAATTCTGGATCGTCCGGTAATCTTGTTGGTATTGCTAGCCTTTTTTATCGTTCTGAAAATCCATTGAAGAGAGGGGACGAAGTTATCGTTCCTGCAATAGCCTGGAGTACAACTTATTCTCCCCTCCAGCAATACGGCCTCAAATTACGGTTTGTTGACGTAGAGTTAGACACTCTTAACATGGATGTAAGGCGGCTGGATGAAGCCCTTAACGCGAAAACGCGTATGATTGTTGGCGTTAGTATTCTTGGAAACCCTGCAGCTCTTGATAAAATGCGTAAATTCGCTGAACAACATGGTTTGATTTTCTTTGAAGATAATTGCGAATCCATGGATGCAGAGTTGGGCGGTCAGAAAACAGGATCTTTTGGTGATATCAGCACTTTTAGTACATTTTTTTCTCATCATATATCGACCATAGAAGGAGGGGTTATAACAACTGATGATGACGAGATAAATTCGTTGGCAAGATCCATCCGTACGCATGGCTGGACCCGCGACTTGCCGGATACGTTAGAGCTATGCGAGAGACGAGATGATGATTTTTATGAGGCCTACCGCTTTATACTCCCTGGCTATAATGTTCGACCTCAGGAGATCAACGCTGCTGTCGGACTAGAACAGTTAAAAAAATTACCTTCCATGACCGACATTCGCCGCAGGAACTGGCTGACCTTTAGTAATCTATTTAAGGGTGACGAACGGTTTATTATTCAACGGGAAAATGGAAAGTCATCTTGTTTTTCTTTCACCTTGATCCTTAACCCCGAAAAACTGATTAACCGTAATAAAGTTTTGGATGCTCTAACAGAAGGGGGCATCGGATATAGGCTCATTACAGGAGGATGTTTTCCAAGGCACGATGTAATTCAGTATTTTGATTATGAGATTGTTGGGGAAATGACTAATGGCAATATAACCCATGACAACGGTTTTTTTGTTGGTAATCACCCCTTTGATTTGACCTCTCAGATTGAGCGCTTTCACGCAATCATGGATACAGCCGGTAATTAGGAGGAAAGAAGCGTTATGGCTGATAACTTAAGTATCTTCATAACTGGTGGAGCGGGGTATCTCGGTTCAATCTTAGTTCCCTCTCTAATTCAGGATGGATACAAGGTGACAGTTCTCGACAACTTTTTGTTCGAACAAAATAGCTTGAGCCATATTTGCGCCAATCCTAATTTTGATATTGTTTGCGGTGACGCACGCGACGAAGATCTCGTGGCAACGCATGTTCGCGATGCAGATGTTGTTATTCCACTGGCGGCACTAGTAGGAGCGCCTCTTTGCGGTAAGGATCCCATAGGAGCGACAACCCTCAACCGGGATGCGGTGGAGATGTTAGTAGGTAATTTAACCCCCGATCAGAAAATTATCATGCCGATAACCAATTCAGGGTACGGCATAGGAGAAACAGATAAATTTTGTACAGAAAAGACACCCCTTAACCCAATTACTCTCTACGCCCGTACGAAAGTGGAAGCAGAGGGGTTTGTTCTCGCTCACGAAAATGGCATTAGTTTACGCCTCGCCACAGTTTTCGGCATGTCACCCCGTATGCGGGTTGATCTTCTAGTCAATGACTTTGTTTACCGTGCCGTCAAGGACCGGGCGGTAGTGCTATTCGAAAGTCATTTCAAAAGGAATTATATTCATGTTCGTGACGTCACCCGAGCCTTTCGACACGCCATTTCAAATTTTTCTATCATGAAGGGGGAGGCATATAATGTTGGGTTATCCGACGCCAACATATCCAAATGGGAGCTATGTGAAAAAATTCAATTCCATCTGCCAAACTTTGTTTTCATGGAAGCCCCTATAGGAGAAGATCCTGATAAGCGCGACTATATAGTCTCTAACGAAAAGCTAGAGGCAACTGGATTTAAACCGGCTCATTCCCTTGATGATGGGATCGTCGAACTTATCAAAGGTTATAAAATGATCCGTAACGATATTTATGGCAACTTTTAGGGTCTTTAGGATTTCGCAGGTGTAAAATAAATGCGAACCCACTGTCTTAAAGATATCGACGTTGTCATCCTTGCGGGCGGATTTGGTACCCGCGTGGCAGAGGTGCTCGATGGGAAACCAAAATTGCTAGCTCCAATTGGCGGCAAACCGTACTTAGATTTTCTGCTAAAGTGGCTTGTATCTTTTGGAGCACGTCGAATAATTTTGGCGTTAGGACATTTGGCGCAAGAAATTGAGGACTATTCAAATGCCACCTTTAAGGGAAGGCTCGAGATTATCTGTGCTAGAGAGCCTAGACCTCTGGGTACCGCCGGTGCACTGGCATTTGCCTCAGTTCATATCAAGAGCTCTTCGGCATTGGTGATGAATGGAGATAGTTTCGTCGATGCGGACCTTTGTAAATTAATCCACCGCCATAACTCTCTTTCTGGTGAGGCCACAATACTCTGTACGAGAGTAGTTAACGCTGGACGATACGGTTCGATTAAAATTACCAAAGACGGATATGTTGGGTCATTTCGGGAAAAAGCTGAGGTTCAGTCCTCCGGTATAATAAATGCTGGTATTTATGTGGTGAGTGGTCATATGCTCGAGCGCGTGCGAAAAATCCAACGTGGTTCATTGGAAAAGGACGTCTTCCAGAAATTACCAGTTGGTGTACTTAATACATTTAGCGGAAATTTTAAATTTCTTGATATAGGTACACCAGAGGACTACGAGCGTGCGCAGGAATTTTTCCAGCCTTTTATGCGGCGTTGGAGGAGGGTTAAATTGTGATTATTAGTAGAACCCCCTTTCGCATGTCGCTATTTGGTGGCGGAACCGACTATCCGGATTGGTATGAGAAGAACGGTGGTTCAGTTATCGGGGCAACTATCGATAAATATTGCTATATTAGCGTTCGTTACTTACCGCCGTTTTTTGAGCACAAGCACCGTATCGTGTGGTCAAATATCGAGCTCATCAATGAGATTGATGAAATTAGGCATCCGGCAGTTCGCGCCATTCTTGAAGAAATGAAATTTGAGCAAGGTTTAGAAATTATCTACAACGCTGATCTGCCGGCGCGGTCGGGACTAGGGAGTAGTTCATCTTTCTCCGTTGGCCTTCTTAATGCCTTGAACGCTCTACAAGGGCGAATGGTCTCCAAGAACGACCTCGCGAAGGAAGCAATCCATATTGAGCAGGATATAATGAAGGAAGCCGTGGGCAGCCAAGACCAGATTTGGGCATCACATGGCGGATTGAACCAAATCGATTTTTTTCGTGATGGTCGTTTCGAGGTGTCACCTTTGATTTTGAGCACCAAAAACCAAAAATCCTTGAAGTCTTCTTTGATGCTATTTTTTACCGGGTTTTCAAGATATGCACCTCTAATTGCCCAAAAGAAAATAGATAACTTCGATAAAAAGCAAAAAGAGTTGCGGGTGTTACAACAAATGTCTCATGAAGCGGTTAAAATCCTGCTCCAAAACAAAGACCCGGTCACTGAGTTAGGAGCGCTAATCCATGAAGCCTGGAATTTAAAACGTCAACTAGCAGATGGTGTTACTACCCCAGCAGTGGATGGTATTTATGCCGCTGGCTGCGAGGCGGGGGCTTTAGGAGGCAAATTACTGGGTGCCGGGGGTGGTGGATTTATGTTGTTTATAGTCAAGCCCGAAGATAGGGCTAGGGTTCGGGAACGTCTAAAAGATTTGATACATGTATCTTTTGAATTTGATACGGGAGGCAGCAAGATAATTGTCTTTGAGCCAGAGGAAAATGGAGAGACAAAATATTAAAAGGTTATAAAAAAGTTGAAATATTCCAGCATTTTCGCCTAACACGGGTCCATGAAATTGCCGTGAATGAAGGGAAAAATGGCTTGAGGACGCCACATTGAAGTCACTAGTTACTGGTGGTGCGGGGTATGTTGGAAGCAAGCTGGTCCCTGCTCTGCTTGAAAAAGGCTATACGGTACATGTCCTGGATTTATATCTGTTCCGGAAAGACATTTTTGGCGACTGGGCTACCCTGCTAAATAACCGAAATAGGTTTCTTGAGTTTAGGAAACAAATAATTTCCAAATTGATAGATTTTGAATAACTCATCCGATGCCCAAGACCTATAGAAAACCAATCTTGATTGCTACGAGTATCATTCCAAACAATAGAGTAATGGTCCAAAAACGAGCGATCCAATCCTGGCTGGATATGAACTTTAAAGTCCACTCTTTAAACATCTTAGAAGAAGCTGTTCAGGTTAGAGAGGATTTCCCTAATATCGAATGTTACCCTCAACAGGAATCCGGATTCAAATTAACTGGAAAACCCGTTATATTCGTAAACGAAATTCTGAATTTTTTTTCAAAGAAATCTTGTTCCCGGTTAGGTATTATAAATTCAGATATTGTCTTAGATGTTTCCGAATATGCGTCGAATCAAATCTATGAATATTCCAATAATGCTTTTTTCTTTGGTCAAAGATTAGAAGTCATTGATTTGGATTCAAAATCCGGAGAAGTTGATCCCTGGGGATTTGATTACTTCTTTTTTGACAAAGCATTTGTCGATATTTGGCCGCAAAGCCAATTTTGCCTTGGAATGCCGTTCTGGGACCACTGGTTTCCATTGTTACCCATACTCCATGGAAAGAAGGTTTTCCGACCTAGAATTCCAATTGGCCGCCATATCCCACATACAACCTCTCGTGATAATAGTTTTTTTAGGTTCAACGATGAATTTGCATCCACCGTAATTAAGCTGATGAGCCAATCTCAACACACCCCTCTATCAGATATTCATCAGAAATTTGGGAGCGATTTTCCGAAAGAAAATTATTTTAGGCTACAGAAAAAAATTGCAATTAGTGAGGCTCAAGGCATATCAGATGGAGAACACATAGAAGACCTATCACGATTTTTTGACTATCTAACAAAATACGTCGTTAATTTCTTAAAAAATAATTCAGAGGTTGTTTAAGTATTTTACTCTTATTAAATATAACTAATTTTCAATCAAAACAGCGTTTAAATTTGTCTATTTTAGACGTTGACTTTGATACACAATTTCAATCCGAAATAGAATTTATTTCTGGTGTCATTGTCGAATATGGTATCTTCAAAGGTGTATTGTTGTCTTGCGTGGACAAGTTTAGGACTCTTTTATGGTTCAATAGTATCCGGTAATGAACCTAAACTGTCTCCTCAGAACCATTTTTCAAGTCGGTCAAGGGCAGTCCAGAATTTCGATCCACCGTATTTATGCCCTTGCCATATCTCAGGAATAAAGCTGGCATCTGGTTGCCAGCGATCCATCTGGTCAGCTAGAACTGCAAAATCTATTTCGCCCTCTCCAATTTGGAGGCCTTCTCCGTCGACCCCAGAAGCATCAGATAAATGCAGATGTGCGGTATGGCACGCAACTTGATCCACGAACTCAATAAAAGATTTATGAGCATGATTGCACGCTAATTTAGAATGAGAAATATCAAGGCAAAGCCGGATTTTTCTGTCGATACAAAACGGAAGAAAATCATCTTGGTCCAAAAAAAGGTTGTGATACTGTTGACCCCCAAAATGCCACGGAAAAGGCGGCATTGTTTGAGCAAGGATCTCCACACCGCTGTCATCTAGTTGATCTAGAGAGTTCCCAATTCGGTCGTATAATCCAGGTCGCGCTGTTGGATCAAAAAAGTGTTCATTTGAAAAGCCTCCCATATTAACGACCATCAGTGGTCGGTCTGCTTTTTTGAAATAGGGTATGAGTTGTCGAGTCACATCTATGACCCCTTGCAGTTCGTGGATCGCACGTTTTCTCTCATCGGCGCTGTCGGCCGCCAAATTCAATATGTATCCATGACCGTAGAGTTCAGGTGCGTGGATTACTAAATCCAAATTCAAAGGATCATCAAAAATGTCATTCGGATCGATCATTAAATCTTTGAAGCTAAAATGAAACTCAACCAGATCCATTGATTCCTTGGAAGCTAACTCTGTAATGTCATGATAGCGCACAGGAATGCCCCATGGTCGTCTAAAGTTAAATGGGGCCAACCGGGGCTTTATTTCCTGGATATCATCGAGGGAAAAAAAATCTCCTTTATTTATATCGCGTTGGATGGTTTTACCACATAAACGTGCCCGCTGGTTAGGTTGGAGTCCGGTGCCTGGACTCTTGATGTCAATTAAATCTTCGGTGAGGATCATGCCCTTTTGTATATTACAAGCCGCGACAAGACTTTTCGCTAAGGTTTCCCTATTCAATAATTCTCCCTGACTTAATGACCGTTTGCCATGGGAACCGAGGGATTCTTCTACTTCACGAATTGCGGTTATCATGAGAGACATTTCGTTAGGTAGGAGGCTCACCTTGTGATCATCACCTTCCATCGAACGGTCCAAAGTAAAATGTTTTTCGATCACGCAAGCACCTCGGGCAACAGCTGCTACAGCAACGTTATAGCCCCTCTCGTGTCCTGAATAACCGATTGGGCATTGCCCAATTTCCCTAAGTCGGTCCATGTAGCGAATATTTACATCCTTGAATGGTGTTGGATAAGTTGAGTTACAGTGAAGCAGTACATAAGAAGCATTCATATTCCGTAAAATAGAGACGCTTTCTTGAATTTCCTCCTCAGTAGACATTCCCGTTGAAAGGATTATCGGTTTTAGCGTTTCGGCAGTAGCACAAATCAGATCGTGGTTTGTTAAATCCGCGGATGCAATCTTGTAAGCGCTCATTGATTGGTTTTCTAGAAACGTTAAGCTTTCAAGGTCCCAGGGCGTACAGAGAGGTAATATTCCTTGTGTGCGGCTATAGTCAAATGCAGCTTCCATATCTTCTTTCGACAATTGAAATCGGTTCAATTGATCAAGTAAATGCTGGGAACCTAAGTCTTCACTCATGGTGTTGGGATTTCCTTGGTTGCGATAAAGGGTTTCTAAATCGCGTAACTGAAATTTAATGCAATTCGCTCCGGCTTGCGCCGCAGCGTCGACTAATTTTTTTGCCGTATTTAAGCTACCATTATGGTTATTGCCAATTTCGGCAATAACAAAGGCCGGAGCAGATGGAGCAATTTCAAATTCGTCTATGTAAACTTTGTTAGATCGAGGAGTAGCAATAGCTACTACGCGATGTTTTGTATCCAGGAGAGGTATTTGGCGAATGGTATCATCAAACAGATTTGAATCGATTTCAATTTCGCCATCAATAAAAGCAAAACGAGGATTGGGATTGTGAATTACCTCGACAGCTTGAGTTAAATCAAAATCATTAGACTCAATGATACAGGCTCGGAAGTCACCGTCGGTTAAGATTCCCTTGAGAACACGGTTTTCATCCACAGTCACTACGAATCCAGATTTATTGGCATGTATTTTATCAAGTGCTGCCAAAATACTGTCTTCAACGAAGACCAAATATTTTTCGATTTGCCGGTTGATTATCATGAGCAGCCTACTTTTTGGGTTTTCTAAGAAATTCTGTCACTTGTTACCATACGCTTCGACCCCCATCGATTATAAGCATTTGGCCAGTCATATAGCTTGATGCGTCAGAACACAAAAACACCAGGGCTGAGCCAAAATCATCAACTCGCGCCATGCGGCCAAGTGGAATAAGTTGTTCAATGTTACGTATTAGAAAATCGCTATGACCATCCTGAACGCCACCTGGCACCAAAGCGTTGCATCTTACGTTACGATGTGCCCAGTAAGTTGCCAGATATCGGGTTAATCCGATCAATCCAGTTTTACTTACCGAATAGCTGACTGGCTTGAAGGAATGCACATCTTCAATTTTTTTGTCTGGGGAGTATATTTTTTGGTCAGGCGCGATGAGGGCGTATTCAGAGGCAACGTTGACAATAACACCATAGTTCCGTTCAGCCATGGCACTTCCAAATACTTGGCACACGAGCATGCTTCCTGTTAAGGCAACCAATAATTCCCTATTCCAATCTTCGACCGGATAATTCTCAAAGGTACCAGAATCGCTAATACCTGCATCTTTCATAGCGGGATTGATCGCCGCATTGTTGACAACAACATCAACCACCCCAATCTCGTTTTCAACATTTAGGCGAAGTGCCTGAAGTGCTGGTTTATTAGTAATATCGGCACGAAAGTAATATACGTCTCGATTGGGGGTATTCTCCTTTATGATCTCCTCGGCACGTTCGAGTCCATCCCCATCGATATCTACTAAGATTGGAACACCACCCGCAGTGGCAATTGCAATTGCATGCCATGGGCCAAGCAGACCACCACCTCCGGTGATCAACACTCGTTTCCCTACGAGATCATTGGTTATAGTCATTCTCCCTGTTTTATGGATTTTAGATCATCTAATTAAATGTTGTCGCCGAAAGTTTTTAGTGTATTCAACAATGCGTCAACTTGAATTTTCCTTTCTTCGGAATTTTCCTGATTGGTTGTAAACTGCATAAGACGTCCCTGTAATTTTTCAGCCACCGGCGCTTCACCCCATCCAATCCCTGGTTCAGCGAAAGCGGGTTCGCGGCCGATTGGTACCCAAGCAGCGTAAATGCCATCACCACCAAAAGCCATAAAGGTTTCGCGGAATTTTCGCCAAGACAGGCCATGATCTATTCCGTCAAATCTAGCCGCGAAAGTATAATAGCTATTGATCGCACCAGCTTCGGTTTCTTGAGGGCGCAGAAGTTCAGAGGATTTTAATACGTTTAGAAAATCCTTTCCCATCTCAATTCGCAGGTCGACGAGATCTCGCATACGTTCGGTCTGTGCGAGAGCCACTGCTGCCGTAATTTCTGACATACGGAAGTTAAATCCTATCCGATCGTGCCGGGTCCACTCAGGGTCTTGTAATTTTTCACGGCTGGTTCTTATCTTTCCAGAATCTGCACTCATATTTTTAAAACCCAACGCACCGATTTTACGGATTTCCATAGCTAGATTTTCATCAGCACAGGCAATGATGCCACCTTCTCCTGATGACAAATGTTTCGAACTCTCGTAGGACCAGGACCCTACATCTCCAATCGTTCCGCCTAAACGGCCAATTGAATCGAAGCCGAGGAAACATTGAGCACAATCTTCTACCACAGAAAGGTCGTGATCCTTGGCTATTTCCATAATAGCTTCCATTGGACAAACTTGGCCATAGAGGTGAACTGCCATTATAGCCTTTGTTTTTTGTGTTATTTTTTCTTGTAAGTCGTAAGGTGAGATCAGAAACGTATTCCAATCTACGTCTGCAAATACTGGAGTGGCCCCGGCATTAACAACGGATGATCCACACATGAAGGGCGACAAAGCCGGGATGATCACCTCTGAATCAGGACCAGTACCCAACGCCAAAAGAGAAGCATGTAGCGTGCTGGTTCCTGAATTAAAAGAAATGGCATGGGAAATTCCAATCATCTCGGCAAATAGTCGTTCAAAACGCTCGTTCATAGAGCCGTCAGACCCTGCGCGAAACCCGTTGGCGAGCACTTCATCAACATAGTTTTTTTCATTCCCTGAAAAACGCCAGTTTGGAATATTTGTTTGATTTTTGGTCATCAAGAGGCCGCTTCCAGAACATTTTCTTGGTTGGAAAGATAGTCCTCTTGTCGAAACCAATTGATCTTATTGAGGTGATTTGCCAACGCAGTCTCTATAATTTGCGATGCTGGTGCATCCCAGGGTACAAGCCGAAAGAGCTGGCGGAAAAACTCCAGATCCTCGATATAATCGAGAGTCAGGCGTAGTCGTTGTCCGCGTTCTTCGTCCTCTAATACAATCTCTTTTTGCTTCAGATCGGCTTTATCAACGTAATTTGTCACAATATCTGTATCTAGTGACGAGGAACTGGCAATTTTATACAAATTCATTAAACCAGAATAACTGATCGCTGAAGTAAACAATCCGCAGACGACGTCCTCTGGCACTTGATAAATTATTGGTTTGGAATTTTCCAACATTTTTAATTGTTCATGCACCCGGAGACCAATTTGGTAATCGAAACACAGGTCGTCACCATCGACTAATATGTAATGATCTGCCGGATAGGCGCAGGCGCAATCATACCAGCGTTTAATCTTGTTCAAAAGAGTCCCACGGAACACGTTGATTCCCTCTTGCCTACTAATTTCGGCGAGTTGATCATCGGAATCATCAGAACTTGTTGCCAGAACGATATCTATCTTCATAAGCCTCGCTCGGCGAATAACAAGCTGTATAGCCGTAAATCCAGGTAAAATCTCAGCATAGCATTTCCCGGGTAGCCGAGTTGAGCTCGATCGGACTGTTATGAGTGCGGTTGTACTAATTACCGTTTTTCCTAGTAATTCAATGTTCTCGGATCAAATATCATTTTATAATAGAGACGAAAATTCCAACTCCGACAATTAAAGTTCTTTAGTCAGGAATTTCAATTTGAAAATTCCACATGCACAAAGGCTTGAGGTAGAATTATGCATCCGTTTACCTGTCTTCCATTTTTTACCTGCGTATAATGAGGTAAATGAATGTTGAGTTCTGCAGACTGATTGATTGCGTCCGCACTAAAGTCTTCATCATGCTCAATATAAAAATTGGTGACGCGTTTTTCCTGTGACAATATTCTTTCGATATAGGACGAACTATATATATTTGAGAAATAAAAATTCCGCGGCTCTCCATTTTCTAAAAAATCTTTACCATTTTCGTCAGGCATAACCAATTTCACTTGATAAGACTGTTCTGAGACAAGGAGTCGGAAGAGTGCATAACGGCTTGACACGCGGCACAGTTCAGAGATGGGTTTGGCCACCGAGGGTAGGTGGGTAAAAAGATTATCACTTACAACAATGTCGAAAGCCGCATTGTTAAAAGGAAGATCGTATGCGTCACCATAAACGAATTCAACGTCTTTGCGGTTAGCAAAATTTTTTCGTCCAAGATTAAGGAATTGATCCGAATTATCAACGCCGGTATATGCAATAGTCACGTCGTTAATTCGATCCAGGCTACGTATTAGATTTCCGGCACAGCAACCAACGTCTACGATCTTGTAATCTCGGCCAATGTATTTTTTTAGCCTTTGTGCTACGGCCTTACTGCTTTCCATTTCCGGCAACTCTCCTATTGCACGGTAACTAGAGAGTTTGCCCAAATTATTTCTAACTAAACTATTTCGCCAATAATCCTTATAAGTGTTCGGCACAGCTTATTTAGCTCCAAAACAAATCAACCTCTCGTCTCTTGACCACAGGTTTTTGTTAGATTGAAATGCGCGCAGAAGGAAGAAAAAAGACACGTGAAATAACTTAAAATGCATTTGACTGCAGACTTAGATGTCTCGGAAGGTGTTTTCTAGATACAATTCGCCGAGGCTTAAATTTATTTTTTCCAGAATAAATTCTGGAAATCGATTTACCTTTTCGAGCAGGATCCATTTCGTGATAATCAAAAGGAACGTGCCCAAAAATTCGTTGGAAGGATTCTTCCTCATAAACAATTGCATTCGAAAGATACTGCCGATGATCAGTGGTGTCAAAGGCACGAGCACCGTGAAATGAAATCGGGCTATTGAGGAATGCAAATGCCGTATTGGGTAAATATTTAGAAGTTTTGAATAAGCGGAATTCTAGTCCAGATAATTTTCTCGAAAAATATACTTCAAATAGATCAATTTCTCCAGACTCAGATAATCTGACTTCATGAATGTCAGTGCCCAAGTGCGGATGTTTATCATTTTGCGGCAAATAATAAAGCCAGGAACCAAGACTATGTGAGTAATCTAAATGTGGAGGGTAAATTGCAAATTTTGGTCCTCTATCAATGATATCGTGGTCTGGTTGTATTGATGCCTTTACGTTTAATACACGTTCTTGCCAATCAGTTGGGAACAGCATTTTTAATGTTAAATAGACATAGGGTTCCAGTTTTTCGAAAATCAAGCATTCAGTCTTCGTAACGCAAATCTCCATTAGTTTCGAAATATATTTATGATGTGGTGACAATTTAGCAAATTCCGAATCACTGAAATAAAACGATTTATTCTCCTCTAGGAGCAATTCTGGATCGGCTAAATCAAATTTTTGGCGCGAGGGAATTAAACTTACAAATTCGACAAAAAATTCTGTAGGTAGCAGTTCATTTACGTAAAAATGAGGAAATGGCTCCATTTCCACAGAGCTATTCACGATGGCGCGTTTTAAGTGGGCAATTAACTGCGTAGAATTGAATTCCATCGACATAATGCTTTAATTTTATTACCCGACCACTTTTTGATTTCGTCAAATGTTTTTCAATATATTACACATACTGTAAATTTTCACCAAATTGACGGTCTCAAAATGCTAACGGATTAATGTCCGGGTTATGGAAAAATGTTGTTGACGGCTTTCTCAAACGATTCAAACTGAGCACCTTCATATTGATCCATTTCAATTTCATTAATTTTTGACGAATAGAGAATAGAGAGGAGACCCTCCGCATCATTTGTATGGTGGACCAGTCCTTCTTCTACATAGTTTTTACAAATTTTCAATCCATCCATTTCAATAATCGTCGTCGGTTTAGAAAAAGCCGGAGCCTCAGCGCAAATTCCGGAATATAGACTTATAACATGATCTACACGCGAAAATAGTTCATATAATGGTAGTGCGGTAGCATGCTTAATTTCGAAGTTTGATATATTATTATCCATCAACAATTGAATAACGGCATCTTGACGGTCGTAGTCGCGTGGATGTAAGCGCAATAACCAAATATAGTCAGGAGGCGCCAATTTCATTGCCTCCAAAACTATCCGTGGAATGAGATCCTCAAAAAGCCCCAATGCAACTAAAATTTTTAGTTGTTGGTGGTCTAAAATTTGGTCAATTTCCTCCATCGAATGCACAGGAAGTAATCCATAAAATTTCTTATGCAGAATGAACCAAGGATTACCACCGATAATAACTTTGTGTTCGCCATTCGTAAATTTACTCCATTTTTCGATCGTTGCCGCAGCCTGTGCATCCCAGACCCAAAAATAATCTGGAAAGATTGAATAGCCGCCATTTTGAAGTTCTGTCCAGTTTGAATAATAATCATGTCTGGTTCCAATAAACTCTTGCTGTAGGTCAACAGATATGATTCCAAGTTCTCTACATGCTGAAATGAGCGGTCCCTGCCCATTATATCGAGTAACAAAGACTGCGCATGGCCGGAATTTTTCTAAATATTTCAAGTAAATTAATTTACCTACTTGGAGTTCTATTAATTTGGCAAGAATGTAATCTTCTAACTCGGCGCAGTTGGTACCTGGCGCAAGTTCAGAGATAAGTTCACCAAGGTAATCAAGTTCATATTTGAGGTGACTAGGGATAACTGGGCCCCGCGCCTCAAGTGCCTTAGAATTATCTTGGAGGGGATAAGAATCATATCTGATGAATTCCGTATGACGATACCTGGGGGAAGTTAATTTGATTAAAGAGCTACTGAGTTCAACGGTACGGAAGTCAAAATGAGCTCCTAATAACATTTTCAGTGAATCTAATATCTTGTGGAAAAATTTATCATTAACTAGAACGTTATAATCGTATGGATGCCCACAAAACAATAATGAATTCGGACTTTTATTCTTTCTGTCAAGATAGTCGGTAAATCTTTCATACAATGGATGCCATTCCATCATGCTATCACGTCCTGGTAACTCAATAGACGCAAGTGCGGCTTCATCGGTAGAAAAATTTTCAAAAATCGGAACACTTCTACTCTGTGGCACTCGATATGACGGGTCGCGTATTTTAATCTGATGGATAACAAATTGCCTTATTATTGGCCATAACCTTGTGCCTTCGAAAATTAGACCATAGAGGTCAATTTTATCATTGAGGGACGATATCAGGTCAAGCGTATCAAAATGTGACGAATTAAATGTTATCCTCATTTATTCCGGCAATTCCAATTTTGGTAAAGATAAAACAATCATTAATAACCAGTATTGGGTAGGAGTGTATTCTAATTCCTTTAACAGTCGTTTAATAAACATATCCCCAATTAACACCATTCCAATTAACACCATTTTTGTGATTACCGCATGTAAGTACGCAACATATTTGGATAGTTAGAATTTCATATGGTTTGTTATTAGCAATCTATTATGAAGTAATATCCAGTTTGAGACATTTCTAAAAATTTCTTCAGGACCGGACGGTTGTTTCCAACAATATCACCAAAGACTTGATTAATGTATTTGGGAAGACTGACGTGAGATGGGATTCAGTTTTCAAGAAACTTCTATCAACCCAAACTAGAACATATTTGCTAGGTAGTACCTATATTCTTGATTTAATTTGACGAATATATCAGTGTTAAAGGGGAGGTATGCAAAACATTGAAAGGTCAAAGTTTAGAAACCAATTATCCACCATTTATGTTTAAGTTAGCTTTTTAAAGAATAAAAATAGCATCCCCCAACTAAATAACCGTGTGGCGGAATTTTCGATGAACAAAACGTTTGTCATAGCTGAGATGGCTTGTTCCCATGAAGGGGACCCAAATCTAGCAATTTCCATTATTGACGCCGCTGGGATAGCTGATGCTGATGCTATTCAATTCCAAATATATAAACGCGATGAACGGGCTATAAAATCTCGTTCCGACTGGGATGTTCTTGGGCAAGTTGAGTTTTCTGAAAATACCTGGAAGAAACTTGCCAAATACAGTAGGGACAGATACCCAAAAATGGAAATTATTGCATGTATTTATGAGTGTCAAAGCGTTGATCTAAGTTGTGAGATTGGTGTAGATGCATTTAAAATTCACTCTGCAGATTTGTCTAACCCCCAACTTTTAAAATATGTTTGTCAAACCGGAAAACGAATTGATCTGAGCACCGGTGCATCGACGCTCGATGAAGTAGAAGAAGCAATTACTACCATAGAAAATTACTCAACGGTGGACATTTGGCTCATGTTCGGAATTCAAAATTTTCCCACACCTACTCACGCCGCTCGTTTAAAATATCTTCAGACACTGAAACAACACTTTGGAAAACCCGTCGGTTATCAAGACCATACCGATGCAAATTATCCTTCTGGCTTTTGGTTGCCTGCCGCATCAATGGGCTTGGGAATAGAAATACTTGAAAAACACATAACGCATGACCGTTCCAAGCGAGGCGTCGATTCAGCGGCGGCCTTAAATCCGGACGAATTTAAATTATTTGTAGAGATGGTGCGTGTTTTGGATGAAGCCATTGGCGATGGTTTATCAAAACCATTTTCAGAAGAAGAACTGAAATATCGCCGTTACGTAAAAAAAAGTTGCGTAACTTCAGTTCCTCTGCCTAAAGGAACAAGGCTCCATAATAAATATATTAAATTTATGTTCGCGGAAGAACCAGGAATTCCCCCAAACCGCCTCCATCATTACGTTGGTAAAAGGGTCAATCGCGATATTGAGTCTTATGAGGCGATTTTCGAACAAGATTTTTCATGAACACAGCCATATTAATTACTGCTCGCCTTAAATCTACACGCCTACCATTCAAGGTTATGAAAACCATTTTGGGTAAGCCAATGATTCAGCACAAAATAGATCGTTTGCGCGCCTCACATGTTCCAGGTCAAATTATAATGTGTACTTCTCTGTTAAAACAAGATGATCCATTAGAAGAAATTTCCGAATCAGAGAATATCCCTTGCTTTCGCGGAGATCCTATCGATGTACTCAACAGGTTGCTGGTAGCGGCAGAGACATATTCTATTGATTGTTTTATCAGCACTACGGGAGACAATCCTTTCGTTGATCCTATTTATATTGACCGACTCCTCACTAAGCACATATCCCAAAGTTGGGATTTTAGTACCGTCCCAGATCTTCCTTGGGGTACTTTCAGCTACTGTTTATCAGTGGAAGCCTTAAAAAAAGCCTGTAATATCAAAAATGAAATGGATACAGAAGTTTGGGGGGGCTATTTCACAGAAACAGGCATTTTTAAAACTGGAGAACTCCCAGTAACCGAAGCCTTCCTTCGTAGGCCAAAACTACGTCTTACAGTTGATACTCCGGAAGATTTTGCATTAGCAACAGCTATAATTGAAGAATTGTACGAAGAAGATGAAGTTTTCTCACTAATGAAAATTATTGAGTTATTGGATTCAAAACCTGAATTGTTAGAGCTTAATGCCGATGTTGTTCAAAAGGCGAGAAAACCGATAAAGTTAAAAAATAATTGGCAGAGTCAAAGTATTCAGAATAATTCCACATCTGGCTAAATCCGCAGGATACTTGCGTTGGGGTTAAATAATGAAAAATTGGGAAAAAACCTTAATTCCTATGACAGCATCGCTCAGGGATGCAATGGAAAACCTCGATATCAGTAACTCAAAAATATGTTTAATTGTTAATGATTCTGACGAACTTATAGGAACACTTAGCGATGGAGATATTCGTCGCGCACTGCTTTATGGAAAAAATTTGGGTTCACCTGTTACCTGTGCATTAAATCGAAATCCCGTTACCGTACGTGAAGATACAAAATATACCGAATTATTAAAGACGGCACTCAGCCTAAAGATACAACATTTGCCCAAAATAGATACTGGTGGAAAAGTAATAGGATTGGAAATAATCGGTTCCTATGCCTCAACCATTGCACCCAAGAGTAATTTGGTTGTGATCATGGCGGGTGGCTTAGGTACAAGGTTGCAGCCCTACACAAATGATATACCAAAGCCAATGTTACCCATTGAGAATAAACCAATGCTAGAACTTATAATAACTAGGTTAATTGAATTCGGGTTACATAGATTTCTTATTGCCGTAAACTATAAATCCGAGATGATTATGAACTATTTTGGTAATGGTAAACAATGGAATGCCGAGATCAAATATTTGCAAGAAGATATGCAACTTGGGACGGCTGGCCCGCTTAGCTTAATACCCAAGAAACCAAATAAACCGGTTGTAGTTATGAATGCCGATTTACTTACAAAAATAGATTTCGATACCTTGCTGAAAACACACGTGAAAAGTAATTGCCAGGCAACAATTTGTGTTCGTCAGTACAAACAATCTGTTCCATTTGGCGTGACCAGGGTCAACAATAATCGGGTCTATGGTATTGATGAGAAACCAGAGACTAAGCATCTGATCAGCGCTGGTATTTATGTGCTTGAACCTGATACTCTAGAATATATTAAAAAAAACACCTACACAGATATGACTGATTTGTTGGTTGACTTTATTGCAAAAGGCTTGGAAGTTTCAGCTTTTCCCATTCATGAATATTGGAAGGATATAGGCCGAATTGAAGACCTTGAACAGGCAAACATAGACTTTAAAGAAGAGTTTCAATAATCGAAAATAATTTACATATTTCTAACTGTATAATGAATAAGCAATCGATGAAAAAATCTCACAGTTCTTCCACTCTTTCAGTTCCAGATTTCGACAAAATATTTGATTATGAAAATGCATTTTATGCGACAGCTTCAATTGATAGAATAAGTAAATTTGCCACCCATTTAGAACTATACAATCGTATAAAAGAACTACCGGGAGACGTTATCGATTGCGGTGTTTTCAAAGGAAACTCTCTCTTTCGATTTATAAAGTTTAGAGAACTTCTTGAAAATTCTTTAAATAGGAAAATTATCGCATTTGATACCTTTGGAGACTTTCCCGAAACAAACTCCAAAGACGACGCACCAATCCGAAAACAGTTTATAGATGCAGCTGGTGATCAAAGTAGATCAAAATCAGAGATTATAACTATCCTCAAAAAATTAGGACTATATAAAAATGTCGAATTGATTGAGGGGGATATTATAGAAACTGTTCCTGAGTATCTTTCAAACAATCCACAGGGAAAACTTTCCCTTCTAAACATTGACGTCGATTTGTATGAACCTACTAGAAGTTGTCTAGAAGGATTGTTTCCTCGACTTGTGCGGGGAGGAATTGTCATTCTTGATGACTATGGTGTTTTCCCTGGCGCAAACAAAGCCATAGATGATTATTTTAACTCTTCAGAATTACGTGTCCAAAAACTTAGTTATTCCAAGATTTGTTTTATTGAAAAATCATAAAGGCAGCACTCGTTGTCTGGGCAAGCAAAGAAAAAACCTACACAAGCTGTAATACTCGCAGGAGGCCGCGGCACGCGTTTAGCTCCTCTTACAAACGAGATACCAAAGCCGATGATTGAATTTCACGGTAAACCATTTTTAGAATACATTATTGTTATATTGCGAGATCAAGGCATCCGGCGTTTTCTGATTTTGCTTGGATACCTACCTGATAAGGTCACCAATTATTTTGGTAACGGCAGAAAATGGTCTGTTGTTATTGATTACAATATTACTGCAGAGGAAAATGATACTGCACAGCGTTTGCTTTGCGTGAAAGATAAAGTGGATGATTATTTTTTGTTAACATATTGTGACAACATTTGGCCGGCAAATTTAAGCAACATGTGGCAGGAGTTTTGCTCTGCATTCCCATCTTCGGATTCTGACCGACCAGTCGCTCAAGTAACGGTTTATAAGAATTATGATAACTATACAAAAAATAATCTTAAAATTGGTGATAAAAACTTTGTCAAAACCTATGATAAGTCGCGAAAAGAAATTGGATTGTCAGGAGTAGATATAGGTTTTTTGATATTGAGCAAATCGGTATTAAAATTAATAGGTGATGATGATTTATCTTTTGAAAGTTCTATATACCCTCAACTTGTGGCTCAACAATCTCTTTATGCTTACCAGACGGAACACCGTTACTACAGTGTCGGATCGCATGACCGCTTGCATCTGACTCAACAATATTTGAGCACCCAAAAAACAGTATTATTGGATCGAGATGGGGTTTTAAATAAAAAAATGCCACAAGGAGAGTATGTAAAATCTTGGTCTGATTGGAAATGGGAAGTTGGAGCAAAAGAAGCCCTTTGTGGACTAAAACTGAATGGATACCGAGTAATAATTATTACTAACCAAGCTGGTGTAGGTCGCGGAATCATGACAGAAAACTCTCTCAGTAGTATCCATAAAGAAATGAGAATGGAACTAGAGCAATCAGGCGGAAGTGTCGATGCAATTTATTATTGTCCCCATCATTGGGACGATTATTGTAATTGCCGAAAACCAGAACCTGGACTGATATTTCAGGCACAAAAAGATTTTAGTATTAATTTGTCTAATACCTTTTTTATTGGGGATGACGAAACTGATGCAAGCACCGCAAAAAATGCCGAATGTCTTTTCTCACTCGTTAGAAAGGGCCGGTCTTTAAATTCAATTGTTTCGGATTTAATAGGAAATCAGCTGGTTCCTGATATTATCGGTTCTGTCATCCATTAAAGTAATATAGTGAACAAACGAATTCTTATAACGGGGTATCAGGGATATATCGGATCTGTTACTGTTCCCATATTTGAAAAAGCAGGTTACGAAGTTGTTGGGTATGATAATGGTCTTTTTAAGGATTGCCGTTGCCGAAGTTCCAGGGGCAGAACTTGAAATCTTATCAAAGTCCGATGCCGACCAGCGGACTTATAAGGCGGATTTTTCAAAAATGGCCCATACTTTTCCAAGTTTTCAGGTTCAATGGTCTGTCGAAGAAAGTACTAAACAAGTACACAATTGGTTTACAAAATTTGGGTTATCAAAAGAAGATATTAAATGCCCCAAATATTTTTGGTTAAAATGGTTGGATTATTTAATTGCATCTAGAAAATTAGATGGCAATTTTAAATGGACTTAACATATCGGAAACACAACGACGGAAAATTTTAGGTTACTTATTTGATGCAGTGGCGTGGTCAACGCAATAAACTTAAACCTATGATGAAATTTGGCGAACGCAAATAACAGTAATCATGAATAACGTTGGCCAACTACCAAGGCTAGTCATGACACGAACCCCACTTAGAATTAGTTTTGCTGGTGGTGGAAGTGACTTGCCGGGTTTTTTTAAAAAAGAACCGGGAGCCGTTGTTAGCTCAACAATTGACAAATATTTGTATGTCACTGTTAAGCAACACGCCAATCTATTTTCTGAACAGTATCGGTTGAATTATTCAGAATCCGAACAGGCGCAAAATATTGACGATATTCAAAATACCATCGCTCGAGAATGTTTGAAATTAATTCCTGTTGCACCACCTTTATATATTAATACGATTGCAGATATCCCCAGTTCTTCAGGTTTGGGTTCCTCTAGCGCATTCGCTGTCGGACTATTACACGCTCTTCATGCGTTTCGAGGCGAGCAAGTTTCGCCACGTCAGCTAGCTGAAGAAGCGGCTTATATAGAAATAGATATACTTAAACATCCGATTGGAAAGCAGGATCAATACGCCACAGCTTTTGGAGGACTAAATTTTATCCGCTTTAAACCTAAAGGCGCTATATCTCTCGAACCGTTGAATTTAAATGAAATCATTCAAGAGGAGTTGTTTGACCATGTGATGATGTTTTGGACTGGGCTAACACGTAATGCATCTGATGTGTTAGCCGAACAAAATGATCGAATTCCGCAAACTATCGGTCAAATACGCAATATGAAATTGCTTGCAGATAATATGCGTTCAATTGCTCAAAACAATTTTGATGCAAAAAAATTTGGATCAATACTTAATGACTGCTGGGAGGTTAAGCGCACATTGGCGTCAGGGATAACAAGTGCGCAAATCGATCAATGGCACCAATCGGGCATAAACGCTGGTGCTTACGGAGGTAAATTGTGTGGAGCTGGAGGAGGCGGGTTTTTAATGTTTGTTGCTGCACCAGGGCGGCATGACGATATTCGAAAGGCTTTAAAAGAACTAATAGAATTAACTGTTAATTACGAGGGTCAAGGTTCGCGCCTAATTTTGAATGAAGAAGGGTAACAAAAAGAAATTTAATAAACTACTCGGTAAGAATATTATTGTTACCGGGGCGACTGGAATGGTGGGAGCAAATCTAATCCGATCCCTGATAAATGTTGGTTCAAGTGTTACGGTCATAAGTCGATCTAACCAAATATCTGCACGTTTATCAGAGATTGCAGACTCAATTTCTATAATCAGATTAAATATATCTAATGCATTAGATACTAGACGCTTTATTGAAGACATTTCCCCGGAAATCATTTTCCACCTAGCTAGCACGCCATTTAATCCACCAACCATTAGCTTGGAAGAACATCGATCGGTAAACGTTGCTGCGCTAAAAAATTTGCTTAAACCACTGATCAATTCTACTTGTCGATTTATATTTACTGGATCAGCAGCTGTATATACTGATGGAAGAAACCTAACAGAACAATCAGAAACTAAACCGGGATCGCTGTTAGGAAAAACCAAATTGGAAGGATCAAAGTTTGCAAAAAAGTTTTCGGCAGAAAACAAATTAGAGTATATTGAACTAAGACTTTTTACACCATACGGACCGTGGGAGAGGCCAAGTCGAATAATCCCTTATACAATTTTGTCAGCTCTTAAAGGTCATCGCGTAAAAATTGGAACAGGCCAGCAACGGCGAGATTTCTTATTTATTGATGACGTCGTAAATGCGCTTATCAAGGCGGCTTTGTTTGAATCTCCAAATAATGATGTTTTTAATATTTGTTCCGGAACTTCAGTTAGAATTCTGGATCTAGTCAGGAACATTCTTGATTTAATGAATGAGACAGTAGGTGTTGAAACGAACGCATTCCCAACAAGATCAGATGAAATATGGGAAATTTCTGGCAGTTATCGACATGCGAAAAAGTATTTACAATGGGAACCGAAAATAAGTTTAGAGTCTGGTTTGACGCAAACTATAGATTGGTTTCGTCATAATAAAATTATTGCAAATACGTTGAGTTGAAATTCCTATGTTAAAAGAAAATAAAATTGTTACATTCTTTACGGGTAATCGGTCCGAGTTTGGCCTCCTCTCATCTGTAATTTCGAGTGTAAAAGAACATCCCTATCTGGAATATAAACTTATTGTTTCAGGTTCGCACCTTTCATCCGAATTTGGATACACTGTTAAAGAAGTGGAAGAATTTGGTTTTGATAAATTAGAAAAAATTCTTAGCCCTAGCATTTTAAAAGATCCAACAGATATTCCTAAAGCAATAGGAGAGAATGTAGGTACATTTGCGCAGTACCTCTCTCTTCAGAAAACAGATTTTTTTGTAATTTATGGTGATAGATTTGAAACTTTTGCCGCAGCAATTGCAGCATCTCAAAGTGGAATTGCCACAATTCATCTTGAGGGCGGAGATATAACAGAAGGCGGAACATTGGATGATTCCGTCCGCCATGCAATTTCGAAACTATGTCACTTGCATTTTCCAACGAATCAAAATGCTCATGACAGGCTTTTAGCAATGGGTGAAGAACCGTGGCGCGTTACATTGGCAGGTCTTCCATCAATCGATCAACTGAAACGCGGTAGGTACACGACTTGGGATAAACTAAAATCAGATTACAGAATCAGTCCAACGCTTCCAATTGTTCTGTTTACTCAACATCCCGTTCCGTCATCAACCATAAAAGTTGAAGAACAAATTCGCCCTTCATTGGGGGCACTAATTAAAATAGCTAAAGAGAACGTTCAAATATTTATAACCTATCCAAACAATGATTCAGGTGGGGATATTATAATTTCTGAAATTGAAAAATTAGCCTGCAATGTGCCCAATATTTCTATCATTCCCTCTTTTGGACAACTGAACTATCACGGCATGCTCGCTCTAACTAAAAATCCTCGAATTAAGGTGTGTATTGTAGGCAATTCTTCATCAGGCATAAAGGAAACTCCTTACTTTGGGGTTCCAACCGTAGATATAGGAACAAGACAAACTGGCCGCCTTAGATCAACAAACGTTATTAATGTTGGATATCAACAACATGAAATTTATTCTGCGATCAAACAATGTTTAGAAGATGATAAGTTTCGCAAAGTATGTGCTAATTGCGAGAATCCGTATGGAGATGGAGAAACTGGTAAAATTGTTGCCGATGTCTTAGCAAAACTCCCAACTGACCAAAAGTTGCTCCGAAAAAGAATGACAATATAAATAAGGAAATAATATCTTGAGTCATCAAAGCAAGCTGATAACTTTTATTTGACGCTTAAACCGTCGACATCATCAATGGATATTTGAATGTCCGAACTTAAGTCGCGTGTAGCAGTTTTACCGAGTATCTCATTTAATTGATTAGCACGAATACCGCTAATCCCTGGACGTTTCACCCACGTATTGTTCATTGAAAACTCATGACCTTTTTTGATTGGTGCAATAGTCACAATACTAGCATAAGCAAAATCAATAACAGGCTGTTCTTCTTTCAGGATAGTTTTAGAGCCTCCCATAGCAGACCAGATAGCTTTACTTCCTTCAATCAGATTGGCTAATTCCTGAGGCTCAATCGATAAGGATATGTCTGGCCCTGGCCAACTTCTGGTAATTGTAAAATGTTTTTCTAGTATACACGCTCCTAACGAAACCGCCCCCAAACTTGTCCAAATATTTATCGAATGGTCGGAAGTCCCGATTGGTAAAGTTGGAAATTCTTTAATTAATTCAGATAATGCTCCAAGTCTTACATTCTCATAAGGTGTTGGGTATATGCTTGTACAATGCATCAGTGCTAACGGGACTTTGAATTTCTGGATGGCATTAACGGAATTTGAAATAGCTTTGAGATCATTCATTCCAGTTGACAGAATGATTGGTTTTCCGAATGCTGCAATGTGCTGCAACAAAGGAACATTGTTACACTCACCAGAGCCTATTTTAAAGGCTGGAACACCCATTCTATTCAATCGATCAGCTGCTTCCCGAGAAAATGGTGTAGATAAGTAAATTATACCTTTTTTCTGGCAGTATTCTTGAATTTGGTATTCTTCATTTTGTGTCAATTCACATCGCTTGATTATATCCCACAATCTATCCTTTGATATATTCCCAGGTGTTATATCAGTAGGCACCATTTCCTTTTCTGTAATGTGGCACTGAAATTTTATCACTTCACAGTTCACTGCAACGGCGGCATCAATCAATTGGAAGGCTTTGGTTATATCACCTTCATGATTGATACCTACCTCAGCAATAACCAAAGGACTTTCATGTGGTCCAATCAGTCGTCCATCAATTTGAAATGGTTTTGTATGGATTACCATAAAATTACTCAACTTTTCAGGGCTCGAAATGAGGCTATTAACACGGAAGACGGAAAAGACAAAATCCTTCCTGTCAGAATTCTAGGGTTTTTTTCTGGTCACCCCAACACCCAGATGCGTCTGTGTGACCCTCTGAGGACGTTCTAGAGGGGTGTTTTGGATAGGTTAAGGGAACGTTTCACCTATACTTCATCAGGTTTTTCACCCCCCTTGTTCCATCTGCCAGTTTAAGTGAGGGAATGTTGCTGAGGATTTGGGTAGGTCGATATTCCTCTAACATCTTTAGAAACTGATTATAGATTGCTCAAGAATGTAGGACCCAAATTAGAAACCTCTTAGATTTGACGTAGGGGGGTCTTTTTCCTCATCACGCAAACTCCTTCATTTGCTCTTCTGTGTCCTTAACGTCAAGAATAGTTAGACCATCAAATGTGACGGATTTCTCTTGCAAATAATCCCCACCAATCAAAAGAAATGTGATGAATCTAATTTTCTTATCAAGCTTGTTACGACACACTTCTGAGAGTTGGGATTTGATGTCTGCATCATCCACATCGTCCATTTCGACCTCATAGACATTAGTCACCGTAACCTTCACCGTTTTACGTCTCAGTTGAAATTGACGCAGATTTTCCTCACCAATAAAAAAACTCATTTACTTCACCATGAGTAGGTGACCCGGCACGGGAGTCGTAGAGAACCAATTTAATCATACCGACGACGCAATAATTGTTCAGAGTCATTTCCTTGTGGATATGCCAAGCTTTGACAACGCCTGGATATACACATGAAAAATAGATTTCTCCGAACTCTATGAAATGGGGGTCGGTTCTTTTCAGCATGTTATACAGGCCGCCCCTCTCATCGACAATTTTTCTGAGAGGGATGAATCTTGCCCCATCGATCATTTCAACCTCTTGATGTTGGTAATTTAGGCCGTACCATCTGCGACCCGAGCGCGCCAGTACTCGAGAGTATCGGTCAGAATTTGTTCAAATGAAATATTTGGTTCCCAACCGGTCACGTCCTTGAATTTCTGAGTGTCGACGATCAATCTGGGCACCTGAGTCCGGCGCACATATTCCGGCACTATTTCATAACGCATATCCTTGGCATGAGACATTCCGATCAAAGCCTCTAGCGCTTGGCGAAAAGTATGGATGCTTTCCGGAGCCTCGGAACCGACGAGATACAATTCGCCAGGCTCGCACTTTTCGACAGACAGCCAATAGGCCTCAACCATGTCCACGACATGTGTAAAGTTTCGCCGATCATCGATATGCCCTACCTTGATGAGCGGGTCTTGGAGCCCAGCTTCAATCATGGCTATTTGATAGGCATACCACGGAATACCAAATACTTTTTCGCGCCGGGGCCCTTCGTGATTGAACGCCCTGGTTCGAATGACCCGGGTGCCATATGACCGATGGTAAACGTAACCAATCAGATCCTGGGCAATTTTTGTAACGGCATAAGGATTTACCGGTCGAAGGAGAGTCTCCGGTGTAATGGGGAGTTCATTTTCTTCGATTTCACCATATTCCTCACCGGACCCTGGGATGTGAAATATTGTGTCTAGATCTTGTCTACGGATGGCGTCCAGAAGATTGACCGTTCCGGTGTAATTGACGCTCATATAACGATGGGGGTTTTCCCAAGACGGGCTTACAAAGCTTTCAGCTGCACAATGAAATATTTTATTCGGACCGATCTTTCTCATCATGGCGTCGACGGAAACCGGATCCGTAATGTCACAGTCAATTAGAGTAATTTTGTCGAGGATACGGCGGATATGGTCCATCCGCGACAAGTGCCAACGTTTCAAACCGTATAGTTCAAACTTGCCATCCAGGCTGAGAATGTAGTCCGCCATATGCGAACCCACGAATCCGGTAATTCCGGTTATGAGTATTCGTTCGGTCATAAATCTAAGGGAAATTGGTATGTAATTTTAATTTAGGATGCCAGCTCGAAGGTATGAGGTTTCTGCTCCCATACATAGTCGCTGGCGTCATTACTGTAAAGAATGGTGCAGGTCTCACACAATTTTACCTGATTCTTTTCTCCTAGGAGATGGAGGCGGCGATGGCGTTTATATTCGTCGCTGTTGAAGGCTTCGATCGGGGACATACCCGGGACCTTACCAAGCCCAAACTGTCCTTCGAGAAAATCAGCGGGACAAAGGGTCAGCGTTCCATCCGCGAGTATCAAAAGAGATTCAAATACATAGAAACATGGCCTCTTTTCCACTTCGATAGAATATCTATCGCCAAGAAGCTCGGTTTTGTCGCCCATATAACCGCCCCAATTGTGCTCCGGATAGAGGCCTACATTGTCCAGCTTTGCGGAGTCCAAGAGCTTTGACCATTTCGTGCTGAACTCTGGCCACTCGCCTTTGTTATTCTCTTGATCGATAAAACGAAATAAAAACCGAGTTTGGTACCCACCTTTATCGCGCTTTTGAATTACGCTTTCGCAGTTGGTGACGATGTTATCGAAACTCAACCCCCGTCTTATCTTTTCATGGGTCTCTGCCCGGGCACCATCGATGCTGACAATGATTGTGTCGATCCCAGCCTCCAACAATCCGTCCTGCTTGTCCGCACTCATCAGATCGGCATTGGTCGCTATCGCCATATGAGGAAAACCTCTTTTTTTGGCGTAATCGACGCGCTCGACGATATAGGGGTCCAACAGGGGCTCTCCCAGGCACCACATGTCAAATTTTTCAATATTGGATTTGTATGGTTCCATCGCGTCGACGATATATTTGAAGAGATCCATTTTCATGACCTCTTTAGACCTCGAAGTATCTTCATCTATGAAACACATCGTACATTTTGCGTTGCAACCGAATACCGTCTCAATTGCCAATTCAGTTGGAAGCAAAGTTCCATCTTCTACTTTTTTCAAAAGCGCTTGAGTATCAGAAAAATCAACGCCCATCGTTCAATCCTTGCACCGTTAAAATCCAGACCACATTTCTTTGAATTCTGCAAAGGAATCGTAGTTCCGATGCTCATCTTTCAAAATTATCGGGTAATTCTCCTGCAATGGCCAATGATAATCAATCTCAATATCATCCCACTTAAACCCAACTCCATGGACTTCGGAGTAATCATTGTCAACCGCAATCAATATCTGAGTGTTATCGTCAAAATTCATAAATCCGTGTGCAAATCCACGGGAAGCGAAATATGCAGCATTATTTCCTGGGCGTAAACGGGTTTCAGTTAATTTTCCATAGGTCAGGCTGGTTGACCTGACATCAATGGAAATCCAAACGAATTCTCCTTCAACCGGGACCACCAATTTTGCTTCCGTGAACGGATTGGTCTAATGGAGCGATTGATACCAAGGATATTCGAAAGGGTTTGAAATTGTTGCATTGAGTCAAAGAATTGTAAAAATATAAGCAATATCAATGACTTACGGTAGTTACAAAGAAATTCCGAAGTCTAAAAAAGTCTAATGAATTCAATTACTTACCAATACAAACAATTGAATGTGGCGAGAATTTTAAACGAATAATAAGGATTACGGTTTAGTTTGTTAACAAGGATAAAGACTCTGTATCATACCTATACTGAAAAATTCAGCTCTTTATAAGATGTAGACAGTGCCTCATTCACTTATAAACGTCATAATACCGACATCTAACAGACCAAAGTTTCTCAATCGATTACTTGGCTACTTGTTAATGGCACGACTGAAATCAAAGATTTATGTCGCTGATGGTAGTGATCCAGATTACAAAATAATTAACCAACAAATCATTAAAAAGCGGAGCAAAAATCTGAATATTGAGTATAAATCTTATCCCCCTGAAATTAACTCAAACACACGTTTGTGTATGGTATTAGAAAATATTCCAACAAAATATGTCGTAGTGTGTGCCGACGATGATTTTATTGTACCCGACTCTGTGATGGAGTGTGTTAATTTTTTAGAAAGTAACCTTGATTACTCGTTAGCCCATGGGAGATGTGCGCAATTGAAATTTTCCCAACCTGATCCAGAAAAAGACCCCATTACCCAGTGTATTCCCTATCCCACAAATCATTTACCTGAACCCGAAGCTGCACAACGTTTGAGAAAACATTTCGTCAATTATGCCCCAACTTTCTATTCTGTGCATCGATTAGAGGTTCTCCAGCGTAGTCTGAATTTACAGGATGAAAATACGGATGGACACAGGTTTGGTGAACTATTGGCATCTGGTGTGTCTGTTTTGCAAGGCAAGGTTCATTGTTTGGATCGTCTTTCTCTGGTGCGTCAAACCCATTCAAGCAATAACTCCCAGTTCGTCTCGAGTTGGGGTTACTTGGCTTTACGACCTGACTTCTACAATAAATATAGTCGCTTTAAAAATACGCTCGCTATCGAATTATACCAAAATTCTCATTTATCTATTGATGAAGCTTTGCCAAAAATTGAAGAAGCCTTTCTAGCTTTTTTTTCCCGGGCGGGGCTTCATATGGATGCACAGCGCTTTCATCAGGAGGTTATTTCTAGAGATGATGATGATGCCTTTATCAGCAATATTCCCAGTTATCCATCGGCTGATAGAAATGAACTGCAAACAATATCGGTATTGATTGGCCAGCATTTTTCTGAGGCAGATGGTGAGTGGGAAAAATCAAGGGAAGAACCTGAATAAGCGCTATTCGAATTCCCAACGGCATTACATAAGAATGGAGGCCTCGAGTAGCGTGAAGTGGACGCCATATATTTGGAAGAAATTAGAGGTGCCGGACTCTATAATGAAATATGGCAGGCTTTTGCAATTTTATTACCGGTGCAAACCGTAGGTGTCATGGGTGATAGGCGAACGTAGGACTATGTCTGTGCCCTCCGTGCAGTTACTTCAACCGACGGCATGACAGCAGATTTTTTTCCCTTCGATATGGAATTTTTAGGGAGAACCGCCAGTCGAATTATAAATGAGGTGCGCGGTATTAACCGGGTTGTATATGATATAACCTCTAAGCCACCTGGTACCATTGAGTGGGAGTAGTTATTCTTGTGAAAGCTATTGTTTTTAAACAATTAGTAACCTACACAAAACGTTCACACTAAAAATCAATCGTTGATTTTATTAAGGTTTTCTCTTATTGAAAGCTGAAATGGAAACTATCCAACAGTAGATGGTTGAAGCAAAGAAGCGTGAACGTGCTGATGCACTCAAAAAAGTTAAGGAGCTCTGCAAAGAGTTCGGCTTTACGGCTGGGATGCTGAAGGGAGCTTTGGCGAAAGGGAAGGGTGAGAAGTGATTGAGGAGTTGTTAGGTCGCTTTGAATCCGTATTTGCGTCTGATTTTATGCTAGCCAAAGATAAGATGAAGGATGAGGCTAGTCGAAGCACATTTGTAATTATAGGAGGAGCAGGAACGATTGGCTCTGCTGTCGTAAGATTGCTTGTATCATTAGAGGCAAAAAATATTCAGGTAGTAGATATATCCGAAAATAACCTAGTAGAACTCACCAGAGATATTCGAAGTTCCAAATATAACATCGTGACCGAAATTGAAACTTATGCGATGGACTGTGGCTCAGAAGAGTTTGTGAGATATTTTAATCAGCTGCCTTCAGTTGATTATTTGTTAAATTTTTCAGCTTTAAAACACGTCCGAAGTGAAAGAGACGTATACACTTTGAAGCGTCTTGTTGACGTCGTTGTAATTAACTCGGTCAATTTACTTAATCTGGCAGAAGAAAAAGGATGTAAAAAATATTTCTGCGTATCAACTGACAAGGCGGCTAACCCGGTAAGTATGATGGGTGCAAGTAAGTTGTTGATGGAAAAATTTATCCTTTCTCAACAAGTTGGAGTGAAGGTTTCAACTGCTAGGTTTCCAAATGTCGCTTTTTCGGATGGAAGCTTGCTCTTTGGCTTTGAGAATCGGCTCAATAAAAAGCAACCTTTGGCTATCCCAACTGATATTCGTAGGTACTTTTTGACACCAGAGGAGGCTGGGCAATTATGTGTCTTATCGTGTTTGATAGCGGGTGACAAAGAGATATTATTTCCAAAAACAAACAACAACTTTGAGGACATCAGCTTAGTTGAGATAGCTTCGGCATATCTTCGTTTGAAAGGTTTTGAGCCTGCCCCATTTGATAGCGAAAAGATGGCGAAAGAGTCTGTAGAGAAGTGCATTGAAGAGGGTAAATGGCCTTGCTTTTACTTCGAGAGCGATACGACTGGAGAAAAGCCTTTTGAAGAGTTCTATGCGGAAAACGAGAAAGTTGATCTAAAAAGATTTGATAGTCTTGGTGTCGTTTGCTTTGATCCAAATATTAACAAAATTGACTTTGGTGAATTTGCTAATTTGTACGATGAATTCAAAAATCTTAACAACTGGACTAAGGCAAGATTGGTTGATGTTTTCAAATTATTCCTGCCGAACTTTCTGCACGAAGAAAAGAACAAAAACTTAGATCAAAAAATGTAGCTTAAGCTTATTTACCTGGGTTTTGTTTCCAGATTTTTAAACTATTTCTGGGAGCAAATTCAGTTCACAAAGGATTTCGATTGGATCAAATTCAAACTGGTCCGGATTTGGAGCTAACCATTTCTTTGAAAATTGTCGTCCCCGATATACCACTTGTGATCCAGGAACATCTCGATAAATATTCATCAGCAAATTCTGGGATGGACGATTAGCGCTTTTACTATCATCCAGAACCACAACCTTTCCTATCTTCTTCACTTCTGTCAAAATAGGTCGCCAGTCAGTTATCATGGCGGAATTAATTGCATAATGTGAGGCAGAAAAACCGTTATTCTCAAATTCTTCGCAAATACCTTTTCCTTGTGGATACGCAAAGTTAAAGTTGACTACAACAACGTCTTTGCCTTTGCTGTACTGAACTATCTTTCCGGATGCGTAAACAGTTTCAAGCTTTTGAGGTCTTAATACTTCATTCTTGAACAACCTTTGACTTACGCCAATAATACGAAATCCAGGCGCTACTAAGTGCCTTTCCAATATTATATCTGCATCTTGTTGGTTGGTTATTGTATAGCCATCGATATGAGAGAAGGAGCAGAAATCGGACAAATTGTTCAGAGTTGCTTGCGGTCCTTCGTAGCCACTGTCCACAATGATGCAAACAATTGTAAAGGAAGCTGTAAGATTGCGTACGCGCGCAATGTTGTAGGTATTTACGATTTGATCGACACCTAAAAGCAAAAAGTCTAGTTGCTTCATTAAATAAATTGAAGAAACCCCATTCATCATGGAACCAAAACCAATCCCAACCAAAGAATTTTCACAATTCGGGGTGTTAATGATCAGTCGTGCAGGGCCGCTTTCTAGTCCTTTGCTTAAACCTGAAAGGCAAGAACCCGCCGAAATGTTTTGACCAAACACAATTAGTGGTGAAGTTGTAGCTATTTTTTCTCTAATAATCTTATTTAAATATTGGACGTAAGTCACCCCAACTCCTCCAGCAAATTTTGGAGAATGGAGTTACTTAGTTCTTTCAACGTATCTACAGAATAGTGATCGGATAATAGGTTTAATGGGTCATCTGTTTTTGATGAAAGAACGGGCCAATCATTCATTTTCACTTCCGGTGCAGGTCCTGCGTGATAATTTATAAATTTGCCGTTCGGGTGATCTTCATTTCTGAGCTCCCAGTGACCTAATGTGGTTAATTCCACTTCGATCACAAAGGGATTTTTCTCAATCACCACGGTATCTCGAATATGGTTTATTTTTTCCAGGTATTGATAAACGTCATTGCCACTCAGATGTTGGTATCCTATACCTAATCCGGAAGTAAATTTATCGATATCGATCGGGCAACGACGTTCATGAATTTGCGTAGCTAATGACCATCCATTATTTTCAATAATCACAATTGTGTTTAATCTATTGCTCCGCATAAACTCTAGTGCCTCGTAAAATGCTCCTCCTTCCATGGCACCATCGCCGATTACAACAAAGGTAACATTTCCCCGATTTACCGTCTTTTCCGCTAAAGCCACCCCCGTTGCAACACTCAGATTATTAGCCAGAACGCTAGAAGTATAAATGATACCCTTGCTGATATTGGAAAGATTCTGTGAACCTTCCATTCCGCCTGACATTCCTGATTTTAATAGTAGGTATTCATCAATTTCCAATTTTAAGGAATTACCCCGAGCTAAATTATAATGAGCATTACGATGACTAAGCAGTAGTTTGTCGCCGTCAGTCATAGCATGATTTACCGCAACAGCAATTGCCTCATGTCCTAAAGATAAGTGGATTGGTACCTTAAAGGCACCAGACTTATATCTTTCATTAATTAATATCTGACTGATTCGAAGCCGTAATATTTCTTCTGCAATAAGGGTACGATCTTGAAGAGAAAGTTTGCCGCTGTTCACAACAATATACTCTTTCTAAATTTATTAAAGGATGCGTATCGATTATGCTCATCTGATATAATCAATGGGCATCTGTGGTTGAGCGGCCAGTCTATAGCTAGTTCCTCGTCTTTCCAGAAAATGCCATAACCTTGCGCCTCATAATAACGGTTGTCAGCTAAAATTATTGCATGAACATTGTCTGTCAGAGAAAGACATCCATGGGCAAATTGCGGAGGAACTAATAAGCATTGGGGCGAACCGGAGTGTAAAATTATACTGCCCCATTCACCAAAAGTTTTACTATTAGTGCGTAAGTCAACGTAAACCCAAAACAATTGACCCTGGAACACGGAAATCAATTTACATTCTGGCTCTGGTGCCATTTGAACATGTAGCCCTCTGATCGTATTTTTCTTTTCAGTATAGGAATGGATTTGTTGTGCCCATTCAATCTTGTGACCCCTCTTATTGAAGATGTGAGAATCAAAATTTCTTGTCAACGAGCCGCGATGATCGTGGTGATTGATTGGAGTTATTTCAAACACACCAGGAATATCAACATTCTTAAAGATCATTTGGCCATCCCCAAATACATCACGGAATAATGGCCTCGAAGTGTCCGAACCCGTTGTAATTTAAGTGTCGTAAATCCACACAAAGAAGTAACTTTGATTAGAGAATCCGGATCAAACATCCACAGGTGGCACGAATTAAATATATCATCCCTATGGTCCTTGCGCTTAAAACTAATAGCATCAGGCACTTCTATGTAGACCAAGGCATTTTTTGAAAGACTGGAATAGACTTTTGATAAAATTGCGATGGGATCACGTATATGCTCTAAAACAAAAACTAATGAAATTAAGTCATATTTTTTTAAAGTTTCTAAGACGAAGGTGTTTTTGTAGTACCGAATTCCATACTCTTTTTCTATGAAAATACCCTCTTCGCTCGGATCAACAATTTCGGCGGTCCATTCTTTATCCTTAAATAGATAGGCAAATACGCCATTTGCACCACCGACGTCTAACAGTTTTCTATTCTTTATCGGAAGATTCAGGAACCCGATCTCGACAAGTTGTTTAATGTTTCTTTTAATCCATTCTATGCGGTAGTGTGTTTCACTTTTCCCCCGGGGTAATTTGATAATTTTTTTAAAGATATTCCTTATACTATCGCTTCGCCAGGAGGCCATCTCATCTCGATAGGCCGTATCATAAATTCGGTCTAAAATCATTGGATCACGGGAGTAAATTGAATAAAAAAATCCGCATTGATTACATTTTACCCAATGTCGCTGGTAATTTTGTGCAGTTACGCCAACGGCAACTTCATATTGATCAGGCTTAAAAAAGGATAAAATAATATCGTGATCGTCGGAGAAGCAAATTATACATTTTGTTTGATTTGACCCTATCATTTTGAAACTAGTTGCTATTCACCACCAGCCATCGTGATCGTGTCGCCAGTGATAAAACTTGCACTATCTGAAGCTAAAAATAATACAAGGGCTGCAACGTCGGCAGGGGAGCCCGTCTTTCCTAAGGGTATTAACTTTAATCGCTCGGTAAATTTTTTTTCCGTATAATTGGGTACATTTTTTCGCATAGCTGTATCAATAACGCCACAGCGAATGGTATTAGATAATATGTTGTCGATTGCTCCTTCTTTAGCAAATGAGTTCGAGATTGATTCCATTGCAGCCTTTGAGGCCGCATAGTGCATTGAATTTGCACTCCCGGCATATTTTACTGATATCGAGCTAATATTAATGATGCGTCCACCCCCTTGAGACGCCATATGTGGCCATGCATGACGCCCGAGTTCAAATGGAACTTGTGTATTCAATGTAAATGCCTTTTCCCATGTTTCGAGACTTAGCTCCCTAAAATCGGCATAATCAATTACGCTACCGGCGTTATTTACCAGCACATCTATACCTCCACTTTTAGAAACGAAAGCATCTATCAATTTTTCTCGCTTCGATGGAATTAATAAATCGGCTTCTAAAAGCTGAGCTTTTCCTCCCAGCTCTTTTATTTTTCTTGCTACTGATTCGGCTGAAGCAAAGTTAGATGCATAGTGAATACCGACAGTAAATCCGCGGCTTGCAAACGCAACAGAAATTTCTTGACCAATTCCCCCACTTGCTCCGGTAACTAATACTCTTTTGCCGCTCAAATTCTTAAACATACTGCTATTCCTGGAAACAATTTACAAATTACCTAACAGGGATTGCATTCCATTTTCTAAAGTAATTTTGGGTTTCCACTTTAGTAATTTTAACGCCTTCGTGTTATCTGGATTTCTAATTCTTATATTATCCGGAGAATTCTCAACAATCTCTGGAGATTTTCCGGTTATGGCTATAGCTGTTTCGATAACCTTGCCCAACGTTGTTAGTTTACTACCGCTTAAATTCAACACTTCAAACCCTGTTCGATTCAAAGCACTAAATATGCCTTCGCAAATATCAGAAATGTGAATAAAACGACGAGCAGTCTTTAAGCTACCAACTACAACCTCATCATTATTGTTAATAGTATTGAATAACGCTTCAACTGCAGACCAGTTGTGGGTTCGAGGTCCATAGATAATACTAAAACGCAAGATGGTTGCGGCCATCTCAGTATCTTTTGATACTATTTCAAGTGCGCGTTCGCCACATATCTTGGATAATGCATAGTTTGACATAATGCGTGTTACGTCGATCACTTGATTTTCAATTTGTACCTCCTCGTTCAAGACTTCACCATAAACCCACTCACTCGATGCAAATATGAACTGTTTTAAGCTGCGACTTTTTGCTACCTCAACTAAATTCAATGTGCCTTGAACGTTGACATCAAACGCTAATAGTGGATTTTCACTGCACTCTAGTTCGCGAGAAATGGCTGCTAAGTGGATTATACAATCAATAGAATCGGGAAACTTATTTGAAATATTTTTGTCCCTAATATCCACCATTAAGCAATTAGCATCATCCGAAGGCACAACATCCCAGCCAACAAACTCAATGGTGTGACGCGATAATGTTTTTTTGAGTTCCCGACCAACAAAACTTTCACATCCAGTTAATAATACCGCCAATTATTTCTAGACCTTTCGACGCTGAAAATACATCTGGATAGCTTATTATATGCAAAAGAATAAATAGCCAATCAACGTTCAAATTTTCACTTAGTTATTCATACGCTTAGATTGTTCGTAGATCTTTTGGAAGGCAAAAGTAATATTTGTGTAGTTGGCACCTATGGGTAGATCATTTTCCGATCCTTGGGTAGATGGTGATATAGCTTTAATATTACTAATAATTTCGTCAGGCGTTACCGCAAATTTTATATTGCCGTTATCAATATACTCTTGGTATACGGATATACCGGTTTCTCCAACTATCGTAACTGGTACTCCAAGTTCCATCCCATCGAAACCTACTGTAGAGGCCTGAGTGATAATATGATCACATTTCAATATTTGACTTAACAGCGAGGTTTCAGATGGCATGGCAACCTCAAAATTTTTCACACCGTGATCACGAACCATATCATTAATTTGGTCAATATACTTTAACGCGGAGGGGTGCATTCTAAACAGCCAGCGCCAGTCACTCGGAGCAAGCTTAGCCGCACTCAATACAACTTCTGGAATCATTTGAGTAATGTACGTGTTCATTAAAGGTATAAGAATATTTTTATCATGATTCTCAAATGTTTTGAGAAAGTCAGAATATTTTGAATTTTCCTCCTTCAAATCCCCTTTCTTTGTGCGGTATAACCATGAGTTGCCGGTTACAATAGCAGAATGGACGTTGACAGATTTTTCGGTCCATTCTTCAAGTATATTTTGTGCCACATCATCCCAGACCCAAAATATATCTGGAAGCATCGCATAACCATTTTTTGGGGTTTTAATCCATGAACTATAATATGGGTGCTTTCTAATCAAAAAATCCTGCTGCACGTCAACCAGTAAGATCCCAAGTTCTTTACAAGCCAGCTTTAAAGGGAATTCCTTATAAAAACGATTAACAAAAATTGCCTTGGGTCTTGTTTGACTTAAGAGTTGTCGAAAAGAAACAGTTTTTAGCCGGCAATTTACTACCCACAACAATATGTCTTCGTAAAAATGGTCTAACTGCAGATTATTTAGTATTTGACAGATACGTTTGGCAAAATTTCTTATATTTTCTTTTTGTGGCTTGAGTTGTTTCTCAGTTTGGATTTTAAAAAAATTAAAAAACTTTATTGAATCAGTTGCCTCAAATTTAAAATAATATGGATCAATATACCGGGGATAGGCTGGGTCCGAATATTCAGGTTCTAATTCAATCTTTGCACATTTATAATTTTGTCCTGCGACCTCTAACAACGGATCCATAAATCGTTGATAACGCAATCCGTCAATAAGTGCTGTATGGTCAGAAGGTGAAGTCAAAAACAAAAAATCAAAGCTTTCCTCTTGATTATTATTTAGTGGGAATTGATTTTTAAAACGACCTTCAGCATTACTTTTTGTAAGGAAACTATCATAAGTTGGTATTTCCTTGTGATCCTCTCCAACCGACGGATCGTCAACGATGTACTGACGGCTCATCTCTTGCAAGATAAACGTTCTCATTGCAGGCCAAAGATTATAATCCAAAAAAATAAATTGATTTACGTCCAACTTATTTTCAATCTCAAGTATGGGATCAATTATGTTAAAATAATTCAGATCATACAAAGGCATGTATATCGCCGCCTAAATGTTAAATAAATACCCATATTTAAAAGATTAACTTATACTTTTTTATCATGGTTTTGTATAAAGAATGATACTTCCCTTGCAATGAAATTGAACCGTAATGATTTGTTGCGTTTGCGAAAATAGGAATCACGTCGACTTAACAAGTATCCTCTGGCCGCATATTGAATATTTGGGATTAAGTGTCATGGCGTTGGTAACAGAACGCCTGGATCGTATGGGAGCTTTAGAGCATGCCTTAGAATTAGGAGTCCCTTACACGATTCTTGATACGGACTTAGAGACGCGTTTCCAAGAAAATAAGCGTGCAGGAAAACACGGGTTATTAGAAGAAGACGTTTTTGCTGTTTTATCAGCTGGTTTTGACCAAATTGTAAATCATTGCAAATTACTAATCCTGTACACTGACAATTCCATCCGGGAAACCTTTCTTAGAGAGTATGCACGCAAAAAAAACATTCCAGTCTTCCTCGTTCAAGAGGGTTTTCTCAGTGTAGTCAGGAAGGATGATAGATTAATGCCTTGGTGGTTTGGCTTCGCGTGTTATGTCTTTTCTAAGCTTAAAATTTTTAAAAAATACAATCGAAAATTCGTCGAGTTGAGAGCCTATAATGAAAGAAGATTTGGACATTCCCGACCGGATAAATTGTTTGTTTATGGCCAATCGGTGTCCGATAGATTGATCAAGTTCTATCGACTCCCGAAATCAAGTATCTTTATCGCAGGTGCTTTGCAGAATAAACACGAATTAATTAATAATGCCGCTCAACCTTCTCTTAAAACCGAGATTAACTTAAATGTATTGTTTGCTGATCAATGCTTGGTTAGAAATTTAACGATTAGCGAAGAACGATGGTTAAGGGAATTTCCGTTGCTCATGGAAGCATTAATCCCATATGGGCCAAAATTTAAATTTCATCCGTCTGAAATTGATGACGTAAAAAATCTCATCATGAAAAATTATGGGAAATTTATTGAGTTAATAGAAGGACCGCTTTTAACGGATGAGTTACTTACCGGTTCTGACGTTATGGTAACCTATTTTTCATCAGGCTATATTGAGGCACTGTCTAAATATGTCCCAGTCATATTTTTTGCAATGCCTGGCGCAAATATTGAAATGCCTAAAATTCATTCACCAATGGTACGCAATGTTACCACTGCGTCTGAATTATCAGTTGTTCTCAATGAATATAAATCCACCGGACAATTCCCTGCCAATACCGATGGCCTACCACTGAACTATTTTCTGGAATTTCATGATACCGCCGGCATCATTACTTCAGAAATAAGTAAAACATTGAGATTATAGTTTGGAGGGGATGTCAATCACACCTAATCTTTAGCTTAAGTAATAGTGCTTTGGGAGCTTATCTTACAATTAATTCGGGTATAGATGTAACAAAATTTGTTCCATGTTTTCTCAAATATCTCAGTTGATCTCGGATTTCCTCTTCTAAATTCCACGGCAAGATTAAAATATAATCAGGTGGGCTTTGACTTAAAATATCGGGGTGAAGGATTGGGATGTGACTGCCAGGAAGAAACCGCCCTTGCTTCGCTACTGCTGCATCACAGACGAATGGTAAAAGATCGGATTTTACCCCAGAATAATTCAACAGTGTGTTGCCTTTGGCGGCAGCCCCATATGCCGCAACAGTTTTTCCGGTTTGCTTGGCTTTGAGCAAGAAAGACAAAAGGGCATTTTTTATGGTATCTACTCGGGGTTTGAAGGATTTGTAGTATTCGGTTGAATCCATGCCCCTGGCTTGTTCCTCTCGCATTATCGCTTCGACAGCTGGCGTTTCAGTGTGGTCGCTTTGGGACAGACAGCCATACACCCGTAAGCTTCCGCCATGGGTTGGTAATTCTTCTACGTCGAACACTCTTAGACCAGAGGCAGAAAAGATCCGACTAACGCTGATAAGTGATAAATAAGAAAAATGTTCGTGATAGATGGTATCGAACTGGCAGAATTCGACTAATCGCATTAGGTGCTGAAATTCCAGCGTAACAATGCCTTTGGGCTTCAGAGCAGCCACAAGTCCGCGTGTAAAATCGTTAATTTTGGGTACGTGCGCGTAGACATTATTTGCCATTATGAGATCAGCTCTTTTACCCTCCGCTGCGAGCTTTTCGCCGAGCTTCTGGCCAAAAAACGCCTGTCGAACAGGGATACCTTGGGCTATTGCCACCGCTGCGGTCCTTTTCGTAGGCTCTATCCCTAAACAGGGAATACCAGCCGATACAAAATTACGCAAAAGATAGCCATCATTTGACGCAACCTCTATTACAAAGCTGTCTCTCTGGAGATTCAGCCGTTTCTGAATCATTTCAACATAACGCGCGGCATGGTTGACCCAGCTGCTAGAAGTTGAAGAAAAATAGGCATAATCCGCAGAAAAAAGAGCTTTGGCTTCAGTAAAATCTTCCGTTTGAACAAGGTAGCAGTTTTGGCAAACTCGCAACCGAAGCGGATATGTTAGTTCTGGTGCGTTTAAAGAGGTTTTAGTCAAATAGGCGTTGGATGGCGGGGCATGTCCAAGATCAAGAAACAATTGGTGTAACACTCTCTCGCAATGTCGACAAAAATTCTTGGTCATATTGCAATCGGCTTCAGTGCTTCAAGGTAAGGATGGGTGCCATCACGAGGTGATAAATTTGCAACTGGAAGGGGCCATGTCACCTTGAGTTTAGGGTCATCAAAACGTAGTCCACCTTCGTCAGCGGGGCTATAGGGTTTCGAATGAAAGTACAAGATTTCTGTATTCGAGGCGATTGTTTGGAATCCATGACCAAAGCCAGGCGGTATATAGACCATTGTCCGATTGTCTTCAGTAAGTTCAATCGATGCCCATTCGCCAAAACTCGATGACCCTGCGCGTAGGTCGACGATGACGTCAAAAATACCACCTTTCAAGCACCTTACAACCTTAGCTTCTGCCATCGGCGGGCGCTGAAAATGCAGGCCGCGCAATGTACCTTTGACTTTGTTATATGATGTATTGCATTGTGCCCATTCGCTGGCGAGTCCAAGCGCAGCAAACTCTTTTGTACAGAAAAGACGCGCAAAAAATCCGCGTGTATCTGTCAGCTTTTCTAAGTCAATCTGAAAAGCGCCGTCTAGAGGCATGGGCTTGAAAATCATGCGGACATCTTGAAAGCAGAAATTTGTGTCTCACAGTTGGTAAACGGATCTGCACCTCTTGCCACATTCCGATACCAATCCAATGTTTCTTCGACCGTTCTGTCAAAACTCCATTTTGGTGCCAGCGCAAGTAGTACCTGTGCAGGTTTAGAAGACTTCCGAATTGGGTTTGCCAGAGTATTCCATTGAGATGAAGTAATTATAGGTTGTTCTCCTGCGGGGTTAGGCGTGCCTACCTGTGCAGATGCCATCATCATCATAATTGAAAAGAGTGTTACTAGTGATAAATCAAGATAAGGAAATGTGCTCGGTGAAAATGCTATTGATCGAATGCCAATATTGGGTTCCAGGACCTGATATGGAACCAATATAATACCCGCAATGCTTAGGGTAATGAAGGTTATGCCAACCCATAAATTCCAGGCATTATTACCTTGTTTTTGCATATTCTCCTCAAACCTATTTGTTTAGTTTAGGTAGTTCTATAAATAATTCCATAATTAGTGTATTCATTTAACTCTTTTTAGGTACCCATCTGAGGCGAGTGAGATAACGAGTTTTTGGTCGATAAATTTATCGATCACGAATTCAGGGTGGGTTTTTAAATATTCAAGTACCGCCGTTTTGGGGTTGTTACCGGGTCCCCAAGGCCGATCTGGAAACATATCGGCGGGTAGACTCTCTATAATCGTATCAAATACAACACAGTAACTACCCAAACTTATCAGCGGTGCGTAGGCCTCCAATTCAGCAAGTACGTGGTCGTGTGTATGGTGGGAATCCAGGCATACCAGTATGCAATCATAGTCCTCCGCGAATTTTTTTACTTCCGAAACCACCTTTGGTGCGATACTTGAGCCTTGAATCATTTCAATTCGCGATGCCATGGGATGGGCCTCAATGGCGGTGCGATTATGTGCACGGATATCAATGTCGATGCCTAGAACCTTACGACGTGACCGTAGCGGGTCAATCGTCTCTCTTGAGTCGATCGCTTCACACATGTCCAACATCGCGAGTATGGATGCACTGAGTATTAGTGAGCCGCCATGAGCAATCCCAGTTTCGATTATCAGATCTGGTCTTGTTGTCCAAATCAGTTCTTGCATGGCGACCATATCGACGGGTGTTTGTATTATGGGTCGCCCAAGCCAATCAAAATTGTATACAAATTTGTGGCGAGACGCATGCAACAACCAATCTGCGGAGCTTTCTTTCCAATCATACAGGTTGGCGTATTTCTTTATTGCCGCTTTTCTCTCTGACTGAAATTTTTCTTCCAAATTTCTTTTTACCATTCAACCTCTTTTTTTCGTAAAGGCATCGACTATATTTTGTTGCCAATATCTAGCACAGACAATAATTGTTTCTAATAATTGTCCGTCCTCAGAGATGCTGATTCCATAGAATAAGCGCGATCGAAGTTGAGGCAATATCGATAATTTCGTCGCAGACATTGTTGGCGTCAAAGTCAATTATTATTGCTCCCTTATAAACACTATGCATTGAAGACGCTTTCCCTCGACACCCTATACGGGCGGCATTTCGTTTGAAGATGGTTAGTTCCTTTCCATATACTATTCCATGTATTGCCAAAGGCTTTTCCACATCGGACTAGCTGAATTCGGCATTTCTTCGAGCCAGTTCAATCTTATTTGGCATTTCAATTTTTACTTCCTCTCCAATAGCTTTCGGTAATATTTTCAATTTTCTGATAACATCGTCCATCGACGACACGGGAACCGCAAATTCATCATCCGGATAAGCGTGATCTGAGCTGGACTTGATGTAAAAGAAGATGTCAGAAGGCCGATAAGCGAGCGAAAGGTAAATGGATTCCACCTGCGCACAATGGTGGCCATAGGCTATCGGCAAACCATAGCGTTCTTCCATCATCGGGATGACACTCAGATTGACTTGTTCAATGTCGCTAGTTAATTGAGTGTGGATCAATCTTACCTTTTCCTTAGCATCGGCGAACGAATATAAGAAGTTATCGATTTCGGTAAAATCGCTCATTCCTGTTGAAAAGAATAGAAGCTCAATGTTGCTTTCCAAGAGGCGATTGATCAACTCTCCGTCCTTGATTCCCCAACTCAACACCTTTAGAAATTCAGGTTCGAACTTCGTCACAAATTCAACCTCACTGGCGGAACCGATTGCAAATCCGAGCCTTTTACCATGTGCTCTCAATCTTTTAGCAGCGCTTCGATAGACGGTCTCTGGAAGTCTCAAATGCTGATGCTTCGGATTGCTGTAAAATGCTGCCTCTCGAATTTGAAATGTGACGGCATCGATAGAGGTATCACAGGCCATATCGATATATCTCGTTGCCAGTGCCGCATTCCCCAAATGGTTTAGTCCAATTTCACCTACGATCAATGGGTATACTCCTGCCTGTCAAAATTAGGCTTTGTATTAACAATTTTATTATATAATAAAATTAGAAATGAGGGTACGATCAATAGTCATTTTGGAGAATACAAATGCCTCGCGTATATTCTGCTCCGACCACCATAGAGCTTGAGATGACAGAAGCTTGCAACGTCAGTTGCAGACATTGTTCAAACTTTTGGCGAGATAGTTCTGATAAAATGGTATCAATGACATATCAGAACGTCGATATCTTGATAGAAAAATTCGTTGAAGCAGGCGTTTTTCATGTTATCCCATCGGGCGGTGAACCGATGGCTAAATTCGATCTACTCGAATACACCATCAATAAATTAACCGAGAACAATATATCCACCAGCATCAATAGTAATTTGATGCTAGCCACGGAAAAACGGATGAAACGCTTATTCGATGCTGGGCTAGACCATGTTTTGACCAGTTTGAATTCCTATGATCCCCGAATAAACGACTACATGGTCAATCAGCTGGGCGCATTCGAAAAAATCGTGAACGGCATCAAAACGACTGTGGCCGCAGGTATCAGGGTTAGCGCCAACATGGTTGTTGGGCAGTTGAATAAAGATCACGTTTATCAAACCGCAATTCTGGCACATGAAATTGGTTGTCAGAAGTTTTTTGGCACTCGCGTTGTACCTGCAGTATATAAGGACATGTCCGTCGAAAAAGAGGACTTCTTGTCCAAGAAGGATGCTTTAGAAACATTAAACGAATTACTCCGGGCAAAGGAAGATACCGGCATTATGATTGGTACCTTGATTAGTTATCCGCTCTGCCTATTGAGTGATTTAGAAAAATATGCTGACTTCGTAGGACGCGGCTGTCCGGCGCAAAGAGGAGACCGCATGAGTATTAACGCAACAGGCGAATCTCATGCCTGTGTTCACGAAGAAGAATCTTATGGCAACGTCCTTAAAACTGATCTACGTGAAGCCTTTGCGGGTATGAAGTTATGGCACGACGGTAGCTATCGTTACGAGGAATGCCAGGGGTGTGACTATTCAGAAGTCTGTTCATCTGGTTGCCGTATGTCTTCGTTAGCCCATAACGGTCGTCTCGATGGCAAAGATCATTTGATGGAGAATAAGGATAACTTTCGGAAAAGATTTAAAATCGCAACGGATCCTGAATTGATCGCAAAGATAAATTTGGGGATGAAATTTAGAGTTCCCGAACGTATTCGATTTCGTCGTGAGGATGGCTATTACCTCCTTAATATTCGCTGGGCCAACACCATTGAAATTGAAACAGATACCGCGGAATTTTTAATTCGACAGCGTAAACATGAACATTCCTTTGATATAAACGACTTTGGTATTGAGAAAATCAACCTTTTAACCCATTTATATATGAAAGACGCAATCGTTTCCGATGAGCATTTTGATGACAATCGCCATCTTTCTGGCCTAAGTATAAATCCTGCCGCTTTACCAGACGTTAAGGTCGCCTGAGCCTAGTTTTAAATTTGTCGATTATTTTTATATTTGGGATTGACATTAAAGTTGCTTGATCCAACTGCGGCTATGTCTAGCAAGTTATCTAATTAAATAGTTTCTAAAAGAGGATATGTTTAGGTGTTTTTTCCAGTTATTTGTCAAAGTATATTCTCAACTGAGATTTATTTGAGTTAGATATTAACTCAGGTTTTTTGTATGTGATCAAATTAGAGTGACGCATAGTTAATAATTAAGTCATCTAACAAAATTTAATTTAAGTGATCTCTATTTGATCGTTATCAGTTGTGGTATCCCCTCAGTAAACGAAGAGAAAAATTTGTGTTGGTATTTATAGAAACCGAAACACAGCTTCGTTATGTAGCCAAAGACTATCCCGGAACACAAATCGTGGTAATGACACCTGGCGCAGATTATGCGGCGAAAAATCTTGGAATTGATGTAATTTCCATCGAAGATCTGTGTAATGAAGCGGACCTATTGCCAATTAGTGAAGAAATTATCAATACCGTTGAAGACTTGTGTGACTATGTTGATAAAATATCTCAAACCATTATCAAATCGAGATATGCCAATAGAATTTTGTCCTTAAGGGCCTTTTTCCATTTTATAAAACAGAATTTTGACAGTTATGTTATCAGAATAGAACAAATAGCTATGGCTATTGAAAAATTGTCTCCTCAAACTGTTCTTATTTTTGAGCCGACGCCATTCCGACAAGTAGGCTTGTCCGTTCAAGATAAACCGATATTAGGCTTGACCACTCAACTTGTTCCGTTATTAGCCAAGAGCAAAGGCATTCCTATGCTTGAACTCGGTTTACCGTCGGCCAAAGTCGAACACAATGTAACAAACTTACCCCCAGCCATCTCGTCGAATGATGTTAGCAGTGCACACAGGTTAACTGAATACGTTCCTTCTTATAGGAAATTTCATGGTCTTAAAAACATTCGAAATTTCGTTTCTCACCTATACGGGAATCTATCTGAAAGGCAATTTAATTCGTCTTATTTTGCCAAACCTAAATTAATTGGCGTTCATTCTTAAGATCTCTTCGTGGCTATTTTCTTGACACCAGCGAATTTGAAGGGGGGCATGATTTCCCCAAATATCTATGACGTCGTGTCCTAATTGGCGGAGTGGCTCTGCCCATACAGCGGCAGTATGGAAACCACCCTTGATGGTAGCTTCGTGTTGGTTCGCATATGGCTTATTTAAAAGATCTGGATCACTTCCGTACAGCCATTGCACGTAGCCGTGATACACAGTATCTAAAATCAAGATGCGCAATGGTCTTTATTTCCCTTTAACCAGCTATATTCTGAGTTTAACCAATTAAAAATAACACATAAAAATTAATAAATATCTGATTTTAATTGCAAAATTGTATTTGTGTAAATAAGAATGATTTGCACTTGCAATAAGGGCTGATCATCATTATATCCGTGAGAATAATTATCAATTTCATATTAATTAAAAGCAACTAAGGTAAACAAGTGACGCGTAACATACTGAAATCTTTTATTTTTGGAACTATTCTTATTCCATTCGCCGGTACTTTGTCGGCAAAGGAAGTTAACCTGTATTCTTACAGGCAACCATTTCTTATTAATCAAATTTTGAAACACTTTACGAAACAAACAGGCATCAAGGTTAATGTCGTTT
>Ga0209501_10000242_pt1 | contig 69390 bp, 82 predicted proteins | sample ArcticOcean_MG_C_4_FD_187434 | JGI IMG/M metagenome (GOLD analysis project Ga0209501, IMG submission 187434) | Marine microbial communities from western Arctic Ocean - ArcticOcean_MG_CB4_134 (SPAdes) (version 2) | ecosystem: Environmental > Aquatic > Marine > Oceanic | place: Arctic Ocean...
CGTAAGGCAGCAGCTAAGAAGGCAGCCCCAAAGCGTAAGGCAGCAGCTAAGAAGGCAGCCCCAAAGCGTAAGGCAGCAGCTAAGAAGGCAGCCCCAAAGCGTAAGGCAGCAGCTAAGAAGGCAGCCCCAAAGCGTAAGGCAGCAAAGAAAGCCAACAGCGATAAACCATTAACGTCTGGTCTTGATAATACATTTCAAAATTGGGTTGATAAACAAGTAGCCTTACTAAATAAGAAAAAACGTTAAATTAGTAATTGACAATAAAAGAGCCTTTAATATTCATTAATTTTAAAACGTATCCAGAAGCTACTGCAGAAAAGGCAATGCAGTTAGCTGAAATTATCAATGATGTATCAAATGAATTAGGAATAACAATATTTGTTTCGCCACAATTTATGGACATTAATTCAATAATTACAAAATATGATATGCCGATTTTTGCACAGCATGTAGATTATACTAAACCAGGTAGAAATACAGGTCATATAATTCCAGAATCGATTAAAAAGTCTGGATGTTTTGGAGCATTAATTAATCATTCAGAGAAGCCATTATCTTTGAACGAGATAGAATTAACAATTAATCGATGTAAAGAGAGTGAATTAATATCATGTTTATGTGCCAGTAACGCTGAAGAGACAGAATCTATAGCCAAAAAGCATCCAGATATGATGATTGTGGAGATACCTGAATTGATTGGGACCGGAAAAGCGATTTCTACTGTAAATCCTGAAGTAGTTATCAATGCAATAAATGTAATTAAAAAAATTGATGAGAAAATATTTGTTATTTCTGGATCAGGCATATCAACAAAAGATGATGTTACGAAAGCTGTTGAATTAGGAATGCAAGGTGTAGGAGCTAGTAGAGCATTCGTTACTGCAGATAATCCTAAAGAAGTTTTAACTGAAATGGCTTTAGCGTTAATTAAATAATTTATTAGATAATAAGACTGCCTGCCAGTCCTATTGCAGCTATAGTTAGTATTATTGCACCAAGAATAAATAACATCTCAGGGCGTTTTTCAGTATCTTTTATTTCTCCGTACTCTTCACGATATGTAGTTATTGCTCTCAGATTGATAACAGAGCCAACAAGCATTGCAAGCATACCACCAGTACGAGTTACGTCAATACCAGAAGATACTTCACTAGGTCCAGCTCCTGGATCAGGACCTGGTACTAAAACGGTTGTCTCACTAAGTTCAACATTTATTTGTTGACCAACAACACCAAGAAGAATAATCATCAAACCTGCAAATATTCGAATAAAATACTTGCGTTCTATTGTTGGATATTGTCTAGATGGTCCGCGATACTCTTTCATTAGTTTTTCGTCGCTCATTTTCTCCCCATAGTAAAGTTTGAACAAATTGGTATTAAGTATATCGATTATGGCGATAAACGAAAGTCTTCTTTAACTGTATTAAGTACTAATTTGCTATTAGTTCGTTCAACATTAGACATAGACAAAAGTTTCTTAGTGAAATCGCTCATTTCTTCTCGGCTTTTAAATTTTGATATAACAATTACATCATTTTCTCCTGTAACATCATAAACAGCGCACGTAGGAGATAATTTAGCAATTGCATTCTCAACTTCAGTAAGTTTTCCTTTGGACACTGTAATGTCAGATATTGCAATTATATCATATCCCAATTTATCATAATTGAGAATAGCAGAATATGATTTAATTATACCTTCATTTTCGAGTTTTTTTGTTCTTGTGAGAACTGTTCCAACAGCTATGCGCAAACGTTTAGCAACCTCTCTATATGAAATTCGTGAATCTTTGAGGTATTCGGAGATTATTTTTTGATCGGTTTCGTCAATAGAAGACAATATGTTATTTATATAGCAAGTCTCAAAATTAAAGATTGTTAATTCAGGCAAAATGCCTATAAGCAAGTTAATAAGAAATATCAGTAAGGGGAAGATAGGATGGAACAAAAAAATATGTTAATTATTTTAGTAGTATTAGGCTTGTCAGTGATGTTTTTAGGAGTATTTGTATTTGACCGTCAGATATCCTATGATCCAAGACCAGGATTAAAACCACAATTACTTTTGGACTTAGATCCTAATTCAAATGAAATGACGAATTTTGCTGAAGGTATTACTTCGGATAAAGATGGAAATTTATACATCGGGGAAAATACAGGAAATATTATACGAATTGATCCATTAACTGGGAAAGCGGATGTTGTTGGTAGGGTAGAAGCAGATGGCGAAGGAATTGGTCTTTTTGGTATAAAATTTGATCATGAAGGTGATCTTTTTGTTGCGACTGGAGGACGTGGACAGATATGGAAATTAGATAAAGACGATATAAGTGCAGCTTCTCCTGGTAAAGCTAAAATATTTAAATCTGGATTAGGGTTTACAAATGACATAGCGTTTGACAACTTTGGTAGAATGTTTGTATCAAACAGTATAAGCGGAGTACTCTGGGAAGTTGATATGCAGACAAAAATGGAGAGAGAATTTGCAAATCAGTTAGTATCGAGAGATCCAACATTTCCGTTTGGAATTAATGGACTTGCATTTGATGAGGATGGAACATTATATTTTTCAAATACAGGTAATGGTGTAATTCATAAAGTTGAAACTAGAAAAGAAGATGGTGCAATAGTATCTGTAACCGTATGGAGAAGTCATGAAGCGTTATTAGGTGCAGATGGAATTGCTTTTGATAAAGCAGGCAATTTATGGGTAGCAGCTAATAGAAGGAATGCAATAATGGCAATAACTCCCGAGGGCGATGGTGGAAGAAGAATTATCGAAGTAGCTAAAAATGACAATACTGGACCATTAGAATTTCCATCAAGTGTAGCATTCTCAGGTGAAGCAATATACGTAACTAATTTTGACATAGGAGGAATAGGAGATAATGAAGATAATTCATTAGGAATAGGTCCGTCTATAGTTAAAATACAATTAGGCATAGAAGGATTACCAAATCCTGCATAGTATAAAATTAAAAGATCAGTAATTTATTCAGAATTTGAATTTTGTCTTAGTCTAAGAAGTTCTTTTCTTTCTGCTCCTGCAACTGAGCGGCGAGTCCTTATGACAGAATCAGGATTTGCACTAATGCTATCAATTCCTTCTTTTACTAACCAAGCAGCAAAATCAGGGTATAATGATGGAGCTTGTCCGCAGATAGAGATTGTTATATCGTTATCATGTGCAGCGCGTATGAGAGTTTTGATTGCTTTCAGAACTGCAGGATCGCGTTCGTTGAAATATCCAAGGCGGTGTAATAACTCAGAATCACGGTCAACGCCTAACATAAGCTGGGTTAAATCATTACTGCCGATAGAAAATCCATCGCATAGCTTTGCAAAATCATCTGCTTGAATTACAAGGCTAGGAGTTTCTGCCATTAACCATACTTTAAAATCATCACTGCGTTCTAGTCCTTCTTCTTGCATGATCTTCAATGTTTCTTTTACTTCAGGAATTGTTCTAGCAAATGGTAACATCACCCAAACATTTGACATACCTGCATCCCTTAATTTTTTAATTGCCTTACATTCTAAACGAAATGCAGGTTGGTAATCAGGACTAATATATCTAGAAATACCTCTCCAGCCAATCATTGGATTTTCTTCATGTGGTTCGTATTTTTCTCCGCCTTCAAGTTTACGATACTCATTAGATTTGAAATCGCTAAAACGTACAACGAGAGGTCGTGGAAAGATAGTACTAGCTACTTTATTTATGCCGTTAAAGAGTTCGTTAACAAATTTGTCTGATTCATTATCCTCAATTATTTTTAATGGGTGTTTAGATATTTTATCTGCAATTAAGAATTCAAGACGCATTAAACCTATTCCATCAAATGGAAGAACTTTATATTTATCAATAAGGTCAGGAGAACCTAAATTCATATATATTTGGGTGGCAGTTATAGGCCAAGATTCACTTTCAAATGAAGAAGATTGAGTTTCAGATTTATTTTGGATTTCAATTTTGCCATCGTATATACATCCAGTAGAACCATCTACTGTAACTTCTTGTCCAGTTTTCAATATGTTTGTTGCATCTTTCGCGCCTACAATACACGGAATTCCCAATTCCCTAGAAACGATAGCAGCATGAGCAGTAGCCCCGCCTGATTGAGTAATAATTGCAGAAGCGCGTTTCATAATTGGTGTCCAATCAGGAGTAGTCATTTGAGTAACAAGAACCTGTTTGTCGATGAAACTAGCGATGTTCTTAATATCTAAAATAACATTTACAGGACCGAAACTAACACCAGAAGAAGCTCCAATACCTTTTAAGATAATTTCATTATTATTTTGAGGTTTTGAATGAACAGTTTCTGGACGAGCTTGTACAATAAAGATCTGATGTGAATTTTTTTCAAGAACCCATTCTATATCCATAGGTTTGCTGTAATGTTTCTCGATTTTAACTGCATAATCAGATAGAAGTTTAACGGTATTGTCATCGATTGATGGTTTATTTTGTATATCAAGGGGAACATCAATTTCTGTTGCAGAAGCACGGTCGGCAATTGAGAATTTTCCTTGTGTTGCTCCACGAATGGTCATAAGTTTTTTAGTGTTAATAGTACGAGACGAGATATTTAATTCAGGTTTTTGAACAATAAAAGAATCAGGATCGACTTTACCTTGTACTATGGTTTCGCCAACTCCCCATGAACCTTCTATGTATATTTCGTTTGTTGCACCAGTTACAGGATTAAGTGTAAACATAACACCGGCAGATTCAGGATCTAGCATTTTTTGAATAGTAACACTTGCAAGAACAATAAAATGATCAAAGTTTTTTTCATGTCTATAAGATATTGCACGAGATGAAAAAACTGAACTAATGCATTTTTTAACTGACTTTAGAACATTTTCAATTCCTTTAATATACAAAAAAGAATCCATTTGACCTGCAAAACTAGCAGATGGGAGATCTTCGGCAGTGGCACTGCTTCTTACTGCAACTTCAATATCATCTCCTAATGAGCGATAAGAAGATTGAATTTCAGATATTAGAGCTTCAGGAAGAGGAATTTTTTCGATTAATTCACGAATTTGCGCACTGCACGAATTTATTGAATCAAAATCATCCATATCCAAATTATTCAATAAATCATGAATCTGGTTCTTTGATTCTGTTTCTATAACTAATTCTTTGTAAACCGCAGTAGTTATAGCAAATCCACCAGGAACTGGAAGACCTGCGTTCAATAATTCGCCAAGATTAGCGCTTTTTCCACCTACGATATCTCCGTCTTTACGATTTAAAGAGTCAAGTGGTCGAATATAGGAATCAGACATTACCATATTATAATTAATGTAAATTGTATTAAATATTACGAAATTAATCATTGATTTAGTGCAATTATCCGGAAGCTAATTTTCAAATATAATTATGTTGTTGAGTATAGTGCTTGATGTATCAAATTTATTTTTTAATTTTATTAAATCCGTATTTAATTATGCCAATATTAATATTTTTTTTAGGACTCTTATTTTATATTTTTATAGAAAAAAAGAGAGAATTACAGATGTCGGTTTTATGGGGAAATTTCACCATATTATTTGGAGTTATATTCTTATTTTTATTGAGTCAATTAGAGGTTCAGACGTTTCGAGAAGATTTAGGAATATGGAAGAGGATTGCATCAATAATAGTACTTACAGGTTCTATATATTCGGTAATTTTAATAATATCAGGAATAAAGTCTTTGGAGAGAAAATAACATGATTAGGATTGAAACTGTTATAAAGAATTTTCTGAAATTATCGGTATTAAACACAATTGTTGCGATAATATTTTTGTTTCCTATTTTAATTCCTCAATTAGCTTTTCCAATACTAATTACCGAATGGCCGGGAATCTATATGGTTTTAGCGTACTTTATATTTCTATTTTCGGCAGTAGTTGGATTTATTGCATGGACATTCGTGTACTATTTACTTTGGAAATTATATGAAATCAAATTAATAAAGAAAAATTTATTTTATGCGCAAATTATATTGACAGAAATTGGTGCATTGTTAGCTTGTATTTTCATGTATTGGGGAGGTTATGTAGGATCGTCTGCGTCTTATTCTGGCATGTCAGAATTTGTAGTTGGAGTAATGATGGAATTCGCTACAATACCAAGTGGACTGGGAATTGGATTAATTTTATTTGGTAATTTATTTGGAATAATAAACATAATACTTGCATGGAAAGAATAGTGGTCAGTTTCGTCGCAGTGTCCTCATAATTCAGAGTAAAAGAGGATCAATGTCCTGGAGCTTCATCTGAATTCAGTCTGGGGCGACTAATACTTCATCCCAAAACTATATTGTATTAAGATAATTTAATTCTTCTTGTTTTTGATTGATTTTAGAGTGCCTGAAACTTGAAGAATTTGAATATTATGACTAGAAAGTTGTTGTTTTATTTCCTGAATGTAATCTAGGTTTACTTTTAGAATTATTGTTTTGCTAAAGCTATTTCGTACAATTCGAGTGTTCTTTAAATTTAATGATTTGATGTTAGCAAGATTATCGTTATCAGTTAGTAGATATCTTCGTTTTACTCTCATGAATATTCACTCAATAGTTCCTTGTATGAAGCTATTGCTTTATCTTTATTTAATTTAATTTTTGGTTTCATTTTGATGCGAACAGAATCATCATAAGAAAGTGTTAGAACGTTGTCAATTATATCTTGTTTATTAAACCGTAAGTACAAAGTGAATTTGTCGTCTAGATAGTAAAGTAGATCATTGTTAATAGTTTTAAGATCAGCTATATTAATAGAAGAAAGAATTTTTTCGGTTATTTCAGGTACCCTGTCTCGAATAAGATAAGCGCGAATCAATTGTATAATGTTCCTATGATGCCCTTCAGTTTTTTTTATGCTGAGATCAGTATCAGATAAACCAAAGATTTCGAATAAATGAGATAAGAATTTATCAATATTCTCAGTCTCATGAATGACAAAAGTAATTTCAATGGTTCGAAAATCCAATTTTTTTTGTGTTTTTTTCAATATAGTTAGAGATATATTCATAATTGAGATTCTTAAATGTTAACTAATGAAGAATAGTCAAATTTGCATAGGTTTAGAATCAACAGCGCATACATTTGGGGCGTCTATCGTTGATACTAATGGAAACATATTCTCAGATGTGAAGGATATTTACAAAGCGCCGAAAGGTTCAGGAATACATCCCCGTGAAGCATCTAGGCATCATTCAAATATTGCAAACGAAGTAATACAAAAAGCAATTGAACAGGCAAAAATCAAATATACAGAATTAGATATTATTTCGTATTCGGCTGGACCTGGGATAGGGCCATGTCTCCGAGTTGGTGCAACTGCAGCACGAGCATTATCACTGAAATTAAACAAGCCTCTTGTTCCAGTAAATCATGCAATTGGACATATTGAACTAGGCTGTTTATTGACACGTGCAACAGATCCTGTAAATCTTTTAGTTTCTGGAGGTCATACAATGATTTTAGGATTTAATTCAGGAAAATGGAGAGTGTTTGGAGAAACATTAGACTTGACAATAGGTCAACTCATTGATCAGATAGGAAGGTATGCAGGATATAGTTCCCCAGCGGGGGCAATTATCGAAAAATTAGCAAGTGAATCAGAAAATTTTCTAAGATTACCTTATTCTGTAAAAGGTAATGATGTTTCGTTCTCTGGAATTTTAACTAGTGTAAAAAAGATGATTGACAAGGGAGAGAAAATAGAAGATGTATGTTTTTCATTGCAAGAAACATCATATGCCATGTTAGCAGAAGTGACAGAAAGAGCTTTGTCGTTCTTAGAAAAGAAAGAAGTGATAATAACAGGAGGGGTAGCAGCAAGCACTAGATTGAAAGAAATGTTAGAAGTCATGTGTAAAGAGAGGGGTTCAAAGCTATCAGTGATTCCCAGAAATTACGCAGGAGATTGTGGTGCACAGATTGCATGGGCTGGAATATTGGCATATAATAGTGGAACAAAAGTGTCAGTAGAAGAAAGTTGGGTTAAACAATCATGGAGATTAGACAGAGTAGATGTAAAATGGCGAAAATAATCAATATTGGTGCAGAAGCTATAGTATCTTCTACTGAATGGTTTGGAAAATCGGCTATTTCAAAACGTCGTGACATTAAGAAATATAGACATCAGGAGATAGATGAATTTATTAGATCTAGCAGAACTTTGAAGGAAGCAAACATGATAAACAAGATAAGAGAAAAATTAGATGTTCCAATTATTTATTTCGTTGATTTAAAGAAATCAGAAATAATAATGGAAAATGTAGATGGTATGAAAGTGAGAGATGTATTAATGAAAAATGATTCTAATAAGTCAGATATAGGTAAAAAGATTGGAGAAATAGTCGCAGTATTGCATAAGAACAACACGATTCATGGAGATTTAACGACGTCAAATATGATAATAAGAGATAATGGAAGTATATGTTTGATTGATTTTGGATTATCTACGACAAGCAGAAAATCAGAGGATAAAGGAGTAGATATAAGATTATTTAAAGGCATTTTACAGAGTGCTCATCACGATGTTTTTAATGAAGTGTTTAATAATTTTAAGAAGGGTTACGAATCAGTAATGAAGCTTTCGTCGGAGGAAATTTTTTCCATTGTAAAGAAAATTGAAATGAGAGGGAGATATGCAAGAGTTGACTAATAAAAAAATCAATTTGGCGACAAAGAATATGGACAAATACGAAGAGATGAGGAACATATTAGATAATTATGACTTAGATCTTCGGGTTGTTGATTTAAAGGGAACAGAAATACAAGCATTTAGTGTATTATCGGTTGCTGAACACTCAGCAAAAGAAATATCAACAAAAACTGATGAAGCATTCATTGTAGAAGATTCTGGCGTATATATTAATTCATTATATGGTTTTCCAGGTCCGTATTCAGCATTTGTGTATAAAACTATTGGACTTGGTGGAATAGTTAGATTGCTAAGGAATCGAGAAGATAAAACAGCAGAATTCCATTCAGCTATTGTGTATGGTGATAAGGGAAAAGTTGTAAAGAGTTTCATAGGAATTTGCGAGGGAAATATTTCTGCAAATTTACAAGGAAATCAAGGTTTTGGTTATGATCCGATATTTACACCAAAGGGAAAAAACAAAACTTTTGCAGAGATGTCATTAAGTGAAAAAAATCAAACATCTCATAGGTCAAAAGCAGCACGAACATTTGCGGAATGGTTAGAAAAAAGTCAATAAAAACGCAAGACTTATCATTATAAACATCATATATGGAAAAGAGAACAATTGACTAGAATACATGGAAACAGTAGAGGAAAATCTCAATCTATGAGGCCATCTACTATGAAGTCTGATTGGGTGAAGGTCACTCCTGAAGAAATCGGAAAACTTATTGTTGAAATGAATAAAGAAGGATTGAATGCCAGTCAGATAGGAACTAAATTAAGAGATGAATATGCTGTTTCTTCAATAAAAGCAGTAACTGGAAAGAAAATGAAAGAATTCATGGAAGAGAATGGGGTAAAACAAGAGATACCTGAAGATTTGGAAACTTTAGTAAAAAGAGCTGTAAGCTTGCAGAACCATTTGAAATCAAATAGAGGAGATAGAAAAAACGTAAGATCTTTGGAGATGTTAGAAGCCAAGGTACACAGACTTTCTAAATATTACAAAAAGAAGAATATCATTCCTAAAAAGTGGAAATATAAATCTGTAGTTGCTCAATTAGCCTAGGTACAAAATATTAATATCTAAAACAATAGATATGAAAAAAAATATAGAAATCGATATTAGTTTGAAGTTCAGAGAAAAGTCTACAGCAGCAATTATAGCAAAATCATTAGATCCAGATAATAAAGATTTTCCAGAAGGAATGACAATGAGTCAGAGTGTGAAGAACAATATTTTAGAGATTAATTTCAAATCTAATAATGTAATGGAAACTTTGTTAAATACAGTAGATGAAGTTTTATCAATGATTGATATGACAAGTAAAACATTAGAAAAGGTGGAATGATTTGATTGATCCAAAGTTAATGAGGGCAGAACCAGAAAAAGTCATCAATATGCTGAAAGATAGGAATGTAGAATTAGATATCTCAGAACTTCTAGAAATAGATAGAGGAAGAAGAGAATTAATTACTGAACTAGAGTCGTATAAGATGCAAAGGAATAATATTTCTAAGGATATATCAACAAAGAAAAGACAAGGAATTGACATAACAGAAACATTAACAGAAATGAAGAATATATCGACTAAAATTGAAGATTTACAAAATAACGCTAAAAAAAGTCAAGATGAATATAATAATCGTCTAGAATCCATACCAAATTTAATCCATGATTCAGTACCAATAGGAATAGATGATAAGTCAAATAAAGAGATTGAGAAGTGGCAGCCTGAAACAGGGTTAAACAAGAATTCATTGGATCACATAGAATTATCTGAAAAAAATGACTTGATTGATATAGAGAGAGCAAGTAAAATTTCAGGTTCAAGATTTTACTTTTTGAAAAATGAATTGGTGAAAATGAATTATGCATTAATTGCATTTGCTCTTGAATATATCAATAAGAAAGGATATGCCATGTTACAACCTCCATATCTAATGAATAGGAAACCAATGAGTGGAGCAGTAATATTATCAGATTTTGAAGAAGTGATTTACAAAATCGAAGGTCAGGATTTATACTTAATTGGAACGTCAGAACATGCCTTAGCCGCAATGCATTCAGATGAAATATTCTCTAAAGATGATTTGCCTAGAAAATATGCGTCAATTAGTCCATGTTTTAGAAAGGAAGCGGGATCTCATGGAAGAGATACAAAAGGAATATTCAGAGTACATCAATTTGAAAAAGTAGAAATTTTTTCTATTGCTGATCCAGAAAGTTCCTGGAACCAGCATGAAGAAATTCTATCAGATGTAAAACAATTCTATAAAGAATTAGAAATACCATATAGAATTATGTTACTGAGTTCTGGGGACATGGGTAAAGTTGCAGCAAAAACTTTTGATATTGAAGCTTGGTTGCCTGGACAAAACAACTACAGAGAATTAGTTTCTTGTAGTAATTGTACGGATTTTCAGTCTCGTAGACTAGGTATAAAATTTAGAAATAAACCACACGAAGAAAGTATTTTAACGCATACACTGAACAGTACATTGACTGCTACAGAACGTACTTTAATTGCAATAATAGAGAATTATCAAAACGAAGATGGAAGTATTACAATTCCAAGAGCATTAAGAAGTTATATGAATAATCAGAAAGAAATAACGCCTACTTAGATTTAGAAATATTTGTAATTTCTCTATTTATTGTGTTGATTTCTTTATCTTCTAATCCTAAACGAGTTAGAAGATTATTTCGGTTTTCTTGTTTTGATAGAATTAGTATAAAATAAGGAATTAAATCTACTAGATTATCGGTTGATTCATTAGTATATTTATTGAGTGATTTTACAATGGTACGAAAGTTTCGGCCGTCATTCCAGATACGAACTTGTAATGGAAATGGATTTTGATACAAACTGAATTTAATTGGTTGATGAGTTAGAGTTTCGAATAATGAATAAACAAGAAGGGAATTAAAGTATCTTAATTGTCTCCATTCACGAGTTTTTATTATACGTCCCAGTAACAAGTCAATGTCAGACAGTATTGAGAGGATTTTAGATAATTCATTATTTGGAATTTTTTTAGAACTTGAGACCACACTGCTAAAAATGGCACGTAATATGTCGTTTGGGTTAGAATGAGTATTAAGAAGTGAATTCATCGCCTCTGACATATCAACAGAATCAAAATATTGTCGAATTCCTTGATCAAGAGATAATGATTTAGAAATAAATGAACGTGGTTGTTCTATGGTCGAATCGTATGTCTGGAGAGCATTAATAGCATGACGTAAATCACCATTAGAAGTAGTTGAAATATTGACAATATCGTCGAGAGGAAGTGTAAGTTTTTCTTTTTTTACAATTGATTCTAGTACTAAGCTTATTTGGCGTGGATCGATTTTTTTGAATTTATAGACCTGGCATTTTTTTAGTAATTTGGAGAGTTTTTTAGAATCTGAGGAATTACAAGTAATAATGATTGGAACAGTTATACTGTCGATTGTTTCAATAAGAAAGTCTACACCGCCATAGTCTGCTCGTGAATCAAGGCCATCGACTTCTTCAATTAATACTAAAATCTTTTCATTAAACAGAGTAGTAGATTGAAAAAGAGGTTCAAGTGAAGATTGAAGATTATTCCTCGTTCGTTTATCACTAGCATTAAGTTCAATTACATGATAATCAAGTTCTTTAGCAAGAGCGTAGACGAGAGAAGTTTTACCAACACCTGGTGTTCCTTGTAATAAAATAGGCTTGAAAGATTTATCCCAAGTACGTAACCATTTATTTATTTTACCGCGTAAATCGTCGTTGCCAGCTACCTCGCTAAGAACTTTTGGTCGATATTTTTCAGTCCACATTAAGAAACACCCCTACCATACAATCACACTATTAGCAAGAAAAGTTATCAATCCAAACAACATTGCATAAAGTATTAGTTTTTTTACTTTTAATGATTCAGATTTTGAATAATTTTTTGAGATGATAGATACCGAATAGAGTAAAATCAGGTCAGTCAATAGCAATAATGGAACATAATAGATTTGAATCAAACCAAAATAAACTGGAATAAATGAAACAATAATAGAGCCGACTATAAAGATGCAGGCAATGAGCATTGCATTACGCAATCCAAATTGAATAGAAATGGATTTTACACCTTTAATCTGATCTCCTTCGACATCAGCAATTGTTTTGATTATTTCCCTACCCATTCCTGAGAGAAAAGCTATGAGAGAGATGGACCAAACTAATAATGAAATATTACCAGTGATTATGCCCCCAAAAATAAATGGGATAGACATTGAAGATGCAACTATAGAATTTCCAATTAGTCCTTGTTTTTTACCCCAGATATTATAGAACCAAGATAAGAAAGAGAAGATTACAGTGATAATAATATGGTAATAAGAAATTAGTAATGAACTGGTAAGACCAATTAATAATAGGATTAGAGATAATGATAATGCAGAATTGACAGAGATTAATTGTTTGGGAAGAGGGCGTTCTGGTTGATTGACTTTATCAATTTCAATATCGTAAACATCGTTGATTATCATAGAATAAGAAGATATAGAGAATCCAGTAATGAATCCATAAATTGATAGTCTTGAGAATAACATATCAGGAGAACCAATTGCAATTCCTACAATAACAGCTAAACCAATCATGAATGAATTTATCGGACGAATTAGAGAAAGCAAAGCAATGAAATTAAATGTCAAAGCAAGTCACGAAAATGAGATTTAGATAAACGATAATAAATAACTTCACCTCGTCTTTCAACAACTGCAATAATTGGAACTTTGCCCATTCTAGAAATTTGTTTTACAGAATCGGTCAAAGATTTTGTATTTATTTCATTGCCTTCGTTCATAGCAAAGACAATATATTTTGCAGCTTTTGAACCAAAATTTCCTTTATCATAAACACGAAAATCTGCACCAAAACCAAAGCCTTCTTTAGCTACATAACCACGAGTTCTAATATCTTGGTAAATTAAGAATTTTGTCCAAGCGTGTTCGTCACGTATTAGAGCAGTTTGAAGAACGTCATTAAAAGTTATCTTTTTATTATCCTTGATAACATCAAGTTTGGAAGAATAGATTAAATAAAGAGCTTCATAGTCTCTTAATAATAATCCATGTTTTTTTCCTTCGCCGAAACCACGAATTTTCAATTCTTGACGGGAGTCGTTATCTTTAATCAAAAATCCCTTGCTGCTCTCTATTGCTTGAATAATATCAGTTGTTTCTTCCAATTTGTCGTTCACACATACAATAGGAGTTAAGTAATTGATAGTGAATATATTTTTCCCATAAATTTGTACTTTTATATTAAATTACTTCAGTAATGTTGGGCCCGTAGCCCAGCCCGGATAGGGCGTTGGTCTTCGGATTATAGAAGATAACCAAAAGTCGTGGGTTCAAATCCCTCCGGGCCCATATTTCACAATGAGATTTCGATAAAAGTTATAACAATTTACAACTAAATTTTAGTATGGAAGATAAAATACGTAAAAATGAGAGTGAATGGAAGGAGATTTTATCCGATGAACAATTTGATGTATGTCGTAATAAATCAACAGAGATTCCGTTTAGTGGTAAATACTATGAAACAAAGGATAAAGGGGTTTACAAATGCATATGTTGTGATAATAATTTATTCAAATCAAATACAAAATTTGATTCGGGAACTGGTTGGCCAAGCTTTTTTGAACCGCATAATAGTGATTCAGTGAGATTTGAAATTGATCAGATAGCAGGAATGGCTAGAACGGAAGTACTATGTAAAAAATGTGATTCGCATCTAGGACATGTATTTGATGATGGGCCGTTTCCATCAGGTAAAAGATATTGTATTAATTCAGTATCGTTAGAATTTATTAAAGAATAATAAATTAACGATTAAGGTATTTGTTTTTAAGAGACACGTAAGCTTTGGCATTAGAATTAATATATGCCAAATCGGATTGAGTAATCTGTCTGATAATTTTTCCTGGTCTTCCTACTACAACGCTATTATCAGGAATTTTTGTATCCTGCGTTATTAGAGTACCTGCGCCAATTATACAATTAGAACCAATTGTAACGCGGTTCATGATTAGTGATCCCATTCCTATTAAACAGGAATTTCCAATTGTACATCCGTGTATTATGCATCCATGACCAACTGTTGTATTTTTACCAATGCTAAGAGGTTCATCAGCGTCAACATGTAGGATACTATTATCTTGTATATTGGAAGAATCCTCGACGATAATAGAATTAAAATCTCCACGAATTACAGAGTTATACCAAACACTTACATCATTTGCTAATACAACATCGCCAATAACATCTGCACTGCTAGCAAGAAACACACCGGATTGAATTTTTGGGGTGTTGGCATTAAATTCAATAATCATGATAGTTGTAAGTATTTTCCATCCAAAAAAAGTATCGATGGAAAGTGCAGGGGATGGGATTTGAACCCATGAACCTCTAGAGGAGAGGATATCACAACAAGCCGATCTTGAGTCCTTTCCGCTTTGTTAATCCGCGGTTGACCGGGCTTCGCTCTGTTAAGATTCGCTACCCCTGCCCGATTATTATTTAATTATTACAACAAATGCTTAAATAAAGTATTAAGATGAATTTATTTGAAGAAAATGAGTGATTGTATTCACCTCGAATAATCGTTTTTGTACATTTTCCAGTCTTGACTATAATATTTTACTATCTTTAATAGGCAAGTTATCGTTAGTTTTTATGAAAAAGAGGATTGAAATTTTATGTCAGTAATTAAATTAGCTCTGCCAAAGGGATCTTTGGAAAAAGCAACGTATCAGTTCTTTGAAACTGCAGGATATACAATAAAAGGCCAGTCAAGAACATACAGGCCAATAATAAATGATAGTAGTATTAGCGTGAAGATATTAAGACCTCAAGAGATACCAAAGAACGTACAGGAAGGAACTCAAGATATAGGAGTATCAGGAGAAGATTGGATAAGAGAAAACAAAGCAAACGTAGTAAAATTACTCAATTTAGAATATGGCAAGGTGAGAATAGTAGTTGCGTTACCAGATGCAAATAAGAGCAAAAATTTCTCAGATTTATTAAAGAATCATATAAAAGATAAAAAACAATTACGAATTTCAACCGAGTATCTGAATTTGGCAAGAGAATATTTGCTCAATAATGAGATATACAAAAAGAAATATGGAAACAAATCACCGTCGATTGTCACACCATGGTTTAGTACTGGAACAAACAAAGATGTTAAAGTCGTGTTTTCTTTTGGAGCAACAGAAGCAAAACCTCCAGAAGAGGCAGACGTAATATTTGATGTGATTGAAACCGGTTCAACTTTAGCGCAAAATAATCTTAAAGTTGTGGATACGATAATGGAATCTTCCGCTTATTTAATTGCAAATAAAACGGCATTAAAAGATCCCAAAAAAAGACAGAAAATTTATGATGTTATTAGTTTATGTAAGGGAGTAGTAGAAGCAAAATCCAAAGTACATATATTTATGAATGTAAAAAAGAACAACTTAGAGCGTGTCTTAAAGATTATTCCGGCATTAGAATCCCCCACCATTAGTGAATTATCAAAAGATGAATGGTATTCGATTAATACTGTAATACCTAAAGATGAATTTCTTCAGATATTACCATATCTTAGAAAATACGCACAAGGTTTGATTGTACATAGACCTGTCCAGGTACTGCCATTAGAGAAAATTCATGAAGATGAAGGTAAATAGTTTGATTCAGTATTTTGAGATCAACAGATTATCAACAGTAGAACAAACTTCAAAAAAAATTCGTCGTCGAGCGGTAAAATCTACTGACACAGATTACGTAAAAAAGATAATGAATGACGTAAAAAAGAACAACGACAAAGCCTTATTGAAGTATACGTCAAAGTTTGACAGAGTAAAACTACTTCCCAATCAATTAAGAGTTAATAATAAAGAGATTAAAGAAGCATACTCAATCATTGATTCAGAAATAGTAAAAGAATTAAAGATTCTAAAAAAATCTGTAGAGAAAACTGAAAAGAAGATAATGAAATCGTTCTCTAATTTTGTTAATGATGTTGAAATAAGGGATAAGCGCAGCTACATAAAATACAACATGGTTCCGTTAGAAAGTGTTGGATGTTATGTTCCAGGAGGAAAAGCAGTGTATCCATCATCTTTGGTTATGTCATCAGTTCCAGCAAAGATAGCAGGTGTAAAAAGAATAATTGTTTGTTCGCCTCCATCTTTAGATAAGAAAATTAATCCGTCAGTGCTTGTGGCAGCAGATATTTGCCAAGTCGATGAGATATACAAAGTAGGGGGAGCTCAAGCGATAGCGGCAATGGGTTATGGAACAAATGCGATAAAACCAGTCGAGAAAATTGCAGGACCAGGAAATATTTTCGTATATCAAGCTAAGAAAATAATATCTGAAGATGTAGGAATAGATTTACCTGCAGGTCCTTCAGAATTACTGATAATTGCAGACAATAGTGCTGATAAAGAATTAATCATAAGTGATCTATTTGCACAGGCTGAACACGGTACTGATAGCTTATGTGGGGTAGTTACAACGTCGAAAAGACTTGCTAAAGATTTAATCAGATTAATACAAGAAAGATTGCCGCAAATCGAGCGTAGAGACATAGTCAGCAAATCATTATTGAAGAATGGATTCATAGTATATTGTAAAAGCATGCAAGAATGTATTGATTTTGCAAATGATTTTGCGTCAGAGCATTTAGAGATTATGACTGAGAATCAAGATTCCGTAGCAAAAGAGATGACGTCAAGTGGAGTGGTATTGATAGGAAACTATACGCCGGCTGCATTTAGTGACTATGGATTGGGTACAAATCACGTCTTACCAACAGGCGGTTCAGGAAAATTTTATTCTGCATTATCTAGTATTGATTTTACGAGAAGGTTTTTTATTGCAAAAACAACTAAAGAGAAATTAAAGAATAATTTAGAGAAGATTGAAAAATTATCAAACCAAGAGGGTTTAATCAATCACGGAGAATCAGCAAAAGCAAGATTTGTAAATGAAAATGTCAAAAGTATATCAAAAAAAAATAATTAACAACAGAGTAGCCTATCAAAGGATTTCAGATAGGAATGTTAAAAATATTAATACAATAATTTTTGATTGTGATGGAGTGTTAATTGATTCAAAAAAATCCTATGATGTATGCATAGATCTTACAATTTCATATATCTTGAAGAATATAGTAAATATGAAATTTAGCAGGTATAAAATATCAAAAACAACACTAGAACTTTTTAGACAAACTGGGGGATTCAATAATGATTACAAGTTTTGTTATGTAATAATATTAAAGATTATATCGATGTTGCCAAAGAGTTTATCAGAGGCATATGAACAAGAATTAAACAATATTAATATGAGAAATATTTCGAATTCATTTAGAAAATTAGAATTAATAGAATTGAATAAAATCGGATTAAATGCCAAGAATACAAGGATTAATTTTACAAGAGAATTGAACGAACTTGCAAAAGAGATAAAGAAATTTGATATAGAATCTATCGAATTATTGATTAGTAAAGGATTAGATAAGGAACAAAAAGAATTATTATATTCTGCTAAAAGGTTTTTGAATTTTACAAATGATAGAAGGAATAACATCGTAACCAATGTATTTGATGAATATTTCTACGGAAAGAATCTAATAAAAAAGGCCAGAAAAACAAATACTATTACTTTCAATCGTAAAGGAACCATCGAAAGTGAAAAGTTGATTGTTAAGGAATCGACATTAACTGCATTAAAAAAGAGATTTCAGAAGAATATTGCAATTGTATCGGGAAGGGGTAAGATTGGGACAAAATTCACACTAGGAAACTTGTTTAGATATTTTAATGTAAAAGGCAACGTATTTATCGAAGATTTGGCACGTATTCCAGAATATGGCGCCAGAATTGATAAACCCAGCCCCATAGCATTAAAAAAATCTATAACAAATTTAGCTTCAAAAGGAAATATACTGTATGTTGGTGATTCTATGGAGGATCTATTAATGACAAAAGCGGCAAATAGAGCCAATAATCAACAGTATATATTTGCAGGAATATATGGCTCCTCAAGGTCAGAACGAAATAAAATTAAGCTGTTTAAGGACAAGAAAGCGGACATAATAATAAGTAATATTAACGATATACCTGAATTATTTAGTGAGTGAATTGAGAGAAGCTGAAGTAACAAGAAAAACGAAGGAAACGGACATTACAGTAAGAGTACAATTAGAAGGAACCGGAAATGTAAAGATTAATACTTCGGTAAAATTCTTAGACCACTTGGTTACTTCATTTGCTACACATAGCTTGATTGATATTCAAATTGATGCGACAGGAGATTTAATTCATCATACAGCTGAAGACGTTGCACTAACAATAGGTGAAGCAATTAACAAAGCACTTGGAGAACGAAAATCTATAAAGAGATTTGGTTTTGCGATTGTCCCAATGGATGATGCATTAGCATATTCAGCGGTAGATTTAGTTAAACGTCCATTTCAAGTTGCAGATTTGAAGATAGATAAAGAAGGAATTGAAGATATGCCTGCAGAAGATATTTATCATTTTATTCAGTCGTTTTCAACTAGTCTACAAGCAAACATTCATGTCATTGTAGAATATGGAAACAATGATCACCACAAAGTGGAAGCTGCAATAAAAGCAATGGCATTATCAATGAGAGAAGCAATGTCGCCAGACAGTAGAAGAGATGGAACTCCCTCATCGAAGGGAATGATGTAATGATAAAGATTGCCATATTAGATTATGGTGTAGGTAATTTATTTAGTATTCAAACTGCACTAGAAAAGCTAGGAGTTACAACTATTGTAACATCAGAATTAGATGTAAATTTAGAATATGACGGAATTATTCTTCCAGGTGTAGGAGGTTGGAAACACGCAGTGAAGAGGATACAAGTAAATCAGAGAATTTTAAATGATTATTATGAAAATAATAAGCCAATTTTAGGTGTATGTTTGGGAATGCAATTGTTCTTTGAAAAAAGCGCGGAAGGTCCAGGAGATGGATTAGGATTTTTCGAAGGTGAAATAATATTTTTTTCGAATAATGTAAAAGTGCCTCATATAGGATGGAATACTCTAAAACAGAACAATAAAGATCGTATTTTAGACGGTGTTGAAGATCAATCTTGGGCGTATTTTGTTCATTCTTTGTATCCAAAACCAACTGATTCTGAAATTATATCCACTACGACAGACTACGGTACAGAATTTACATCAATGGTAAATAAGAACAATATATTTGGAACTCAATTTCATCCAGAGAAATCAGGAAAGGCTGGAGCAAGAATACTAGAGAATTTTGTGTCAGTTTGTGGGGATTTATGAAAATAGTACCATCGATAGATCTCTTAGATGGAAAAGTAGTAAGATTAAAACAAGGAAACCCAGATTTAGCTACGTTTTATGATTACAGTCCAGTACAACTTGTTAAAAAATGGCAAGGAATTGGAATTAGTCGGATGCACATAGTAGATTTAGATGCAACATTAGAACGAGGAAATAATTACGAATTAATTAAAACAGTTTCAGAAAGTACGGAAATGGAGATACAAGTTGGAGGAGGAATACGCGACGTGGATTATGCTAAAAAAATTTCTGGGAATGTAAGCAAGGTTGTAATTGGAACTGTTGCAGTAAATAACAGAAGATTATTTGAAGAGATTTGTAGAGAAGTCGGTGTATCAAAAATTATAATATCACTCGATTATGTTGGCAATCAGATTATGATTAATGGTTGGAGGGATAGTTCTGGAATAGAATTAGATAAAGCAGTTTCAGACTTTGCGGATTATGGAATTGAAACGATTTTACTAACTGCAATTAAAAAAGATGGAATGCTGGAGGGACCTGATATGGAAACTTTGAGAAAAATTAGAAATAACACCAGTATACAAATTCAAGCTAGTGGCGGAATTAGTTCTATAGAGGACATAAACAAAGTGAAAGAAATAGGCGTGGAATACGTAATTTTAGGTAGAGCATTGCATAGTAAAATAATTACAATAGAACAGGCTATTACATTGGAGGATTAACAATGACGTTATCAAAAAGAATCATACCGTGCTTAGATGTTAAAGAAGGAAGAGTAGTAAAAGGTGAACATTTTGTTAATTTAAAGGATGCAGGAGACCCTGTAGAACTAGGTTCAAAGTATAGAGATGATGGAGCAGATGAATTGGTATTTCTTGATATTACAGCTTCGCCAGAAAAACGTAAGACAGTTAGTGAAATGGTTCGTAACGTAGCTTCGAAATTAGACATACCTTTCACGGTAGGAGGAGGAATAAGTAGTATAGAAGATGCAAGAAATATTCTTTGTAGTGGAGCAGACAAAGTCGGAATAAATACAATGGCGATTGAAAAACCTGAATTAATTACAGAAATTTCCGAACGATTTGGAAGACAATGTTGTGTTGTAGCTATCGATGCAAAAAGAAATGAGAACAATATGTTTGAAGTATTTAGTTATGGTGCAAGAAAATCAACAGGAATCGATGCAATACAATGGTCACAAGAAGTAGAAAAACTCGGAGCAGGCGAGATATTATTGACATCAATTGACAGAGATGGAACTAAAGATGGTTTTGATATAGAATTAACAAAAGAAATCGTGGATAAAGTGAATATACCTGTTATTGCAAGCGGTGGATGTGGAAGCATGGAACATTTTGTTGATGTATTTGATAAAACTAACGTAGATGCAGCTCTAGCAGCGTCGGTATTCCACTATAACCAATTTGATGTATCTGCATTAAAGAGATTTTTAAAAGAGAACGAGGTTTTAGTGAGAATATGACAAAATTATCTATAGATGATATTGATTTTGAAAAGAGTCAGGGATTGGTTCCGGTTATAGTGCAAGATAGTAAATCAAGAGATATACTAATGTTGGCTTATGCAAATCGATTAGCGATAGAAGAGACTGTTAGAACAGGATATGGTCATTATTGGAGCAGGTCTAGAAACAAACTTTGGAAAAAAGGTGAAGAATCTGGAAATGTACAGAAAGTACTCGAAATAAAGATAGATTGTGATGAAGATACACTAATTTATTTAGTAGAACAATTTGGCAATGCTTGTCACAAAAATACAAAAACATGTTTTCAAAGAGATTTGATTTAGCTAAGATGTGATTTTAGTACCTTTAGATTTACCAGAGATTGCAGATTTGATTCGTCCACCATCGCATTTAATTACAATAGTAGGAATTTTAGATCGTTCAATAATTTTTAGGGAAAGTAAATCCATTAAATCGTAAGTTCCAGCACTCATCTTATCATCAACAACTTTACTTAGTAAATTTTTTGTAGTAATTGATTTAATCAGCTTTGCATTTTTATTTTTTCTTGGGTCGGAAGTAAAGACGCCATCAACATCAGTAGCATTGACAAACAGTTTAGCTTTAGTCCTTTCGGCAATTAAAGCAGCAGTTGCATTTGTACTTTGACCAGGTGATAAACCGCCAGTAAAAACAATTTTTGAAGATGACAGACATCGAACTACTTCATCTAAAGTTTTTGGTATGTCTTGACAGGAGTTAGTAGTACAAGTTGTGAGTATTTTTGCATGGATACGAGAAACATCAATTCCAAGTTGATCAAGAAAGGCTTCGTCTGCATGAAAGTTTCTAGCTGCATTTTGCATATTCCGAGCAGTTTTTCCACCACCTGCCACTGCAACGACCTTATATCCATTACGACTAATCTCATCTAGGGTTTTCGTTATTTTCTTGACTTGGGAATAATCTTTGTCGAATGAGAATAAACTTCCACTTAATTTAATTACTACGGTTTTCATTTAACCACTTATGTCTACGAACAGTTGTCTTATTAATTTTCATACATTAATAGATATAATATAACATCAAACCACTTCGTAGAATAATTATAAGGGTGAATTTTTGCCGAGTAATATAGATTCAGTAGCATTATATAAAACAAGGAAGATGCTTAGAGAACTCTCTAGTAAGACAGGAAAAGGAACTGAGCTAATTTCCTTATATATTCCTCCAAAAAAAGCACTGCACGAAGTGTTGAATAATTTACGAGAAGAATATGGAACGGCAACGAACATAAAATCAGATTCTACTAGAAATCATGTTCAGGATGCATTAACAAAGACTCAACAACGACTAAAGCTTTTCAAGAAAACTCCTGAAAACGGAATAGTATTATTTGTTGGATCTTTAATGACAAATGGTCCTGGCAGTGAACAAGTATTTGTTAATGAGATAATCCCTCCGAGGCCAGTACAAACGTATCTTTACAGATGTGATGATCATTTTCATTTAGAATATCTGATGGATATGATTAAAGAAGTTGATGTGATTGGAGTTATTTCAATAGATTCGACAGAAGCAGGGTTGGGGGTTTTAACAGGTGCAAAAACAGTAGTTGATGAAGTTCTTACATCGGGAGTTGGTGGAAAAACAAGAGCAGGTGGGCAATCGGCAAGAAGGTATGAAAGACTGAGAGAGATGAATTTGTCAGGATATTATAGAAGAGTTGCTGAACATGCAAAAAAACTCTTTTTAGAACAGAACAAAATAAAAGGACTAATAATAAGTGGACCAGGTCCTACAAAAGATTCATTTTTAAAAAGTGATTATTTAGATTATCGATTAAAGGAAAAGATTTTAGCAGAAGTAGATGGAGCGTATTCTGGTGCAGAAGGAGTACGTGAAGCAATAGAGAAGTCGTCAGATGTACTAAAAGATATGAGATTGATTGAAGAGAAAAAGTTGATTCAGAGATTTTTATCAGAAATACATAAAGAAAAGAGTCTTGCTGCATATGGAATAAAAGAAGTAATGGATGCAACAACCAAAGGAGCGGTCGAAGTAATAATTGCTTCAGAAGATTTGAATATGTTAAATATTTTACTAAAATGTAATAGATGTTCAGTAGATAGGAATAAGATTCTAAATAGAACGTCATTCGTTCAGGAGAAACAGAAGTTGTTGAGTGAGTCGTGTGAATCTTGTCAATCTGTAGATTTTACTGTAACAGAAACAGATTTAATCGAAATTTTAGAAGATAAAGCTTCTGAAACTGGAACGAGAATTGAGGTTTTAGGAAGTGGATCAGAGGAAGGAAGAATGTTAATGAGTTTTAGCGGATTAGGAGCAATATTAAGGTATAGGATGCAATAAGGTGGAGAGTGATTTAGTTGGAACCGAAAATAAAAGAGAACCGTTGGAATGTAGATATTGAAAAGAGTATTGCAGAGATGTGGAATAAAGAATCATTATATGAATTTGATATTCATGATAAGAGAGAGGTATTTACTATCGATACACCTCCGCCATATCCTTCGGGAAGACCTTGGCATATTGGCGCGGCAGCACATTATTCACAGATAGATATGATTGCAAGAACGGCTAGAATGATGAATTTTAATGTGTTGTTTCCGATAGGGATTGATAGGAACGGATTACCGGTAGAGATCTATACTGAAAAGAAATTCAAAGTGAGTATGATATCTACCCCAAGAGAAGAATTCACAGGTCTTTGTAAAATTGCGTTAGATGACCTTGAGGCTGAGATGATTTCCACAATGAAACTCATGGGTTTGTCTGGATTATTTAGTGAATATTATAGAACTGATTCAGACGAATATAGAGCTCTCACGCAATCTACATTTATTGAATTATGGAAGAAAGATCAGATATATCAATCATCTAGGCCAAATAACTACTGCTCAAAATGCCGTACTACTATTGCAGATGCAGAAATATTTTACCAGGAATTACCATCAAAATTAGTTTATCTAAAATTTTACATTAAAGGAAAGGAAGATTATGTTATAATTGCTACTACCAGACCTGAACTTTTAGCAAGTTGTCAAGTCATATTAGTTAATCCTGATGATGATAGATTTAAGAAACTTGTAGGTAATGAAGTGAAAGTGCCTGTCTTTGAGAATTATGTAAAAATAGTTCAACATCCTAGTGCGAAAATGGAATTTGGTTCTGGTGCGGTAATGATTTGTAGCTATGGAGATTATACAGATGTATTATTATTTAGAGAATTAAAGTTACAAGAGAAAATTAGTATTGATACAGCTGGACGTATGACAGATAATGCAGGAAAATATCAGGGACTAAAAGTGAAGGAAGCTAGAGAAAAGATAATTCAGGATTTACAAGAGATGGATTTGGTAGAACGAATTGAAAATATAAAACATAGGACTCCGTGTTGTGAGAGAAGTAAGAATCCTATGGAGATAATTCCAATGGAAGAATACTATGTAAAACAAATAGAATATAAAAATGAATTATTAGACATTGCACGTTCATTGAAGTTTCATCCGGAGGAACATAGAAGAAGATTGATTGATTGGATTGAAGCAATTTCAATTGATTGGCCGATATCAAGAAGACGATACAATGCAACTGAAGTTCCTGTATGGTATTGTAAATCATGTAATGAAGCAAATTTACCTGAACCTGGAAAATATGTCAGACCGTGGAAAGAGAAACCTCCTTTTGATAGTTGTAAGAAATGTGGAGAAAATGATTTTGTAGGTGATGAAAGAACATTTGATACATGGATGGACTCCAGCATATCTCCGTTATTCATTACAAAATATAATAGAGATCAAGAATTTTTTGAAAAGACTTATCCAACAAGTCTACGACCGCAATCTAAAGATATAATCAGAACATGGCTACATTATACGATATTAAGATGTAATCAATTAACGAAAAAACCTCCCTTTACACATGCATGGATCATGGGATATGGAGTTGATGAAAGGGGTGAAAAAATGAGTAAAAGTAAAGGCAATGCGATAGATCCAATTCCAATATTAGAAAAGAATGGCGCAGATATGTTTAGGTTATGGGCTGCATCAGAGGTAAATCTTGGTTCAGACTTTCGTGTGTCTGAAGTAAAAATAACAGGAGTAGGAAAATTTTTATCCAAATTATGGAACACTGCCAGGTTCATTTCAAATTTCCCTGTTGTTGAAGAAGAGCCTTTAGAAACAGACAAATGGATCTTAGATGAATTATCAAAAGTAATAAAAGAATCTTTAGAGGGCTACCAAGATTATAATTTCTTTATTCCTGCAAATAGAGTGAGAGAGTTTATTTGGAATATTTTTGCGCCGCATTATATAGAATTAGTTAAACAAAGAGCTTATGGAATTGAATTTGATGAGAAATCTACACGTGCGGCATGGTCAACTTTACATATATGTATGAAGAATTTATTATTACTTCTTGCGCCAATAACTCCATTCATAACAGATAAAATTTGGAGAGAATTATATTCACAAGAGAGCATACATAAACAGATTTTTCCTGAAGCAAAAGATGATTATCAATTATCGGCAATTACAGCAAATATAATCGAATTTAATTCGATTGTATGGAACAAGAAGAAAGAACAAGGGCTTTCATTAAAGAATGGAATATCAATAGAAATACCAAAAAATCTAGAGTTATTTGAATCTGATTTAAGAGCTATGCACAAGCTACAAAGATGATTTTCTAGTATAATATACCAGAATCATTATTGAAATAAGTATAATTATCGCATAAATCCAAGTAGACGAATCATAATTGGAATCAAGTATGGATAGATTAGAATTAGGATTGACGATATATTCGATTCCGCCAAATTCGAAATTGTCGTTTGAAGAAATTATGGCATTAATCCAATAAGTTCCTGGCGATAAGTTTAGGAGTATTTCTTCATTGAATGAGAAAATTTGTTCGTCAACCTCGGCATTGTCTGTATTATATATACGTAACAAAGCTTGATCATAGTTTTCAATTCCCAAAATGCGGACAATATGAGATTCAGAGTTATTTTCAATATCAAGAGAGATTGTGTGGAAGTAAGTTGATACAGGTATGGTAAATATAGTATTGGAATAATTAGTTTTGATTAGAAGTCGGAATTCATCAACGTGAGATTCCTGAATTGATTTGAGTAAATTATTATTTAATTCAACAACAACAGATTCTTTTCCATTTAATACAAAGGTACTTGAATTAAAAATGATTTCAATATCTTTGTTTTGAAGGTCATGATCAAGGGATATTTCAAGAGAATCTGATACAAGTGATTCTAAAGTGATTAATTGTGAGTTAGTTGGTTGTTGATTGCCAAGATTAAAAGACAATTGTGATTGATGAATAGAAAGAGGCGATTGTAATGCTTTATCAATATTTAGACTGCCTGAACCTTGCAGAGTGGATGGCAGATATAGATTATATGAATTAGTTAATGGAGACGCAGATGGCCCCAGTATGCCAAGGATTTGATCTTTATTGAGATCACCGTGTAGTTCCAACAACAAGGCGACAGTACCAGTAACTTGTGGTGCTGAAAAACTTGTTCCGTTTTGAAATTTGTAAGAATTATCCAGCCAAGTAGAATTAACTTGTTCGCCAAATGAAACTAAATCAGGTTTAGTGTAAAAAGAGGATACGGGTCCACGAGAACTAAACAATGAAACAAAGTTTGTAAGATTATCGTTACGAAATGACATAGTAATAGTGGTATTTGATTCTTTTATATATTCAAGAATCTTTTCTCCATCTTCCTGTGTAATTAATAAAGTAGGAATACTTGGTTTGTAATCAATAGCCATACCAGGATGAAGCAATCTACCTTTGATTAAACCGGGCATCGTGTTGATTATTATAAGTCCTAATGCTCCATTTTTAGCCACGTTAGATTCTTTTTGTGAGAAATAGACAATGTCACTAGGTTCTGCTCCACGTCTTTTTGCAACAGCTATTTTACCCGATAAATCAATTCCGATAAGATCTTCATTGCGTGCATAATTAACAAATTTGAGTTCGGCGTTTAGATTATCAGTGAGAGGCACGGAGTCAATCAGAGGTAAGCCAATTAGGTCTTCCTCAATACTATCAATATTAATTATTGCCAAGGTTGAATTTACTTCGTCAGTGTATTGCGAACCGACAGAAATTACGTCTTCATACTGTGCTGGATCACCAATACTACCAAAAATTGGTCCGCTGTTACCAACAGCAGTTACAACAATTATACCTGAATTAGTAAGTTGTTTAATTGATTTTCGAAGTTCGTTTGACTCAGACATACTCCCTAAACTAAGATTAATTACGTCAGCTCCATCGGAAATAGCTAAATCCATTGCTCGAATTACGTCACTTGATTTGACGAGACCGTTGTAATCAACAACCCGATAAGCCAATAGTTTTGAATTAGGAGCAATGTTAATTATTATTCCTGCAATATGTGTTCCGTGACCGAGTTCATCCATTGGATCAGAATCATCATCAATAAAGTCATAACCGCCAATCACGGTCCTACCATCGCCAAAACCTCCTCCCAGATCAGGATGATTATAATCAATTCCGGTATCGATAATTGCAATAGTGATTCCGTTTCCTGTTACATTTGAATTAGATGAGATTTGTGGGAGAAAAACTGGGTTTGAAATAAGTATGAATATAAGAAGTATGACAAAATTTTTCCGCATCATAATAATTATTCAATTCTAAGAATTAAGGTTTTAAAGATATAACATGAAATAGCGCTATTTAGAGTTAAGTAATTTAATAGACAACAATTAAGTAGATGAAAAAATCAGAGCTAAAAGACATCATAGGGGTGGAAGAATATTCTCTAGTAATTTGTGAGAAATCTGAAGCTGCCAGAAAGATTTCAGAAGCATTATCAGATAATAAATATAAAACGATAAAAATTTTCAACACAAATGTATTCCTAGTTACGTATAAAAAAAGAAATTATGTATTATGTTCTGCAATAGGTCATCTTTATACACTAAATTTAATAAAAAAACGACAGAAATTACCGAGATATGATTATTCATGGGTGCCAATTAGTAGATCAATAAAGAGTAGAGCAAAAATGGTAAATGCAAGAATAAAGGTTATCGAGAAATTATCAAAAAATGCAATGGAATTCATTCTTGCTTGTGATTTAGACCAAGAAGGTGAAACAATCGGATATAATATATTGAAGTATGCATGTAAGGAAAAACAAAATGTTGCAAAGCGTGTAAAATTTTCTACATTAATGGAAGATGATATAAAAAGTGCTTTTGCGAATATGGATAATAATATTAATATAAATTTAGCTTATGCTGGCCTAACTCGTCATGAAATAGATTTTTTATATGGAATGAATATTTCAAGGGCGTTAACACGAGCTTTTATGACAAGCAGTAAAAAGTACAGGACATTAAGTGTTGGACGAGTTCAAGGGCCTACTATTGCATATGTAGTAGAAAATGAATTATTAAGAGAAACACACGTTCCATTGCCATTTTGGTCAATAAACACGTACGTCAATTCTATAAAGAATGAGAGTGGAAAATGGATTAAGATTCATTATATTGAGCAGAAAATATTAAAAAATAAAAATGCAAAAATAATTCTTGATGATTGTAAGGGTGAACAAGCATTAGTAAAAAAAATTGAAGAATCTAGCTTCAAAATTAATCCTCCCATTCCGTTCAACCTAAGTGGATTACAAAAAGAAGCTTTTAGACTCTATAGATTAAATCCTCACCAGACACTAAGTATTGCGGAGAAACTTTATCTAAATGCATTGATTTCATACCCTAGAACAAATAGTCAAAAATTACCTCATAATCTGGATTGCCGTCGCATAATTTTAGAGTTGAGTAATTTATCTGAATTCAGAGATGTGGCAAATACGCTGTTAAAAGAACAACATATCAGTCCGACTCAGGGTAAAGAATCAGATAATGCACATCCGAGTATTTATCCTACTGGAAAAACTACAATCAGTAAATTAACAGACATAGAGAAGAAAATATTCAATTTAATTGTAAAAAGATTTCTTAATTTGTTTAGAGAGCCATCAATTGGCAAAAAAAGAGATGTATGTTTTAAAATTGGAAAATATGATTTTTATACGTCTTTTAAAAGAATAACAGATCAAGGTTGGAATGAAAATTCTGCAAAAAAGGAAGACATGGTAGATTTAGCTGTAGGAGATGAACTAAAAATCAAACGAATGAAAATAGTTGAAAATTTCGAAGAACCTGTTAGTTCGTATAATCAAATGACGCTTGTGCAAAAAATGGAAAAGGAAGAAATTGGAACTAAATCTACAAGAGCGAATATTATTCGTACGATAATTGATAGAATGTACGTAGATGAGAATAAATTAACGCCAACCGAGTTAGCTAAAGCCCTGGTCAATACACTGAAGGATTATTCGCCAGAAATATTATCGGCAGAAATGACAAAGAGGATGGAAGAAAATTTAAGAGAAATAGAGAATAACGCGATAACATCAGAACAGGTTATAGAAAAGACAAAAAAGGACCTCGACTTGATAATAAAATCTATCCAAGAAAATGATAAAAATATTGGCAGGGTATTAATTGCCGCAACTGATAAGATAAACAACAAACCTGTAACAAATAAACCACTAGGAAAGTGTACTATTTGTCAAGAAGGTGATTTAATAATTACGTCAAATTCAAAAAATCGTGCATTAGTTTGTTCAAGAAGTATGAAGGATAAATGCAATATGAAATCACCGTTACCAAAATTTGGATATATAAGAATACAGAAAAATGGTTGTATAAAGTGTTCTTGGCCAAAAATTAGAACTTCGTACAAAGGAAAGCCATGGAACTTTTGTTCTAATCCAGAATGTAAAAATAAAGAGAGGAAAAAATGAATATTTGTAAATTATGTGACAATACTGTAGAAAATAAAGGTAAATTTTGCATATATCATAATAATGCCTTAGATAACTTGAATTCAGGTTATGTGATTTGGAAAAATAGAGTAGATTACATAGAAAGGAAACAGTATCTGAAAACCTTATTAGAAATATCAACAACTGGAACATTGGTAAAACAAGTAATAATGGATGAATTAGGAAGGTAAGAAGATAAGATGGTAATAAAACAGAAAATTGATTCGGTAACAAATAATATATTTTTCAGAATAAGGCGCGTAGGATTTATAAAAAGTACATTTAATTCTGTATCGTCAATATTTCAAACACGGGGTTTGAAGTTTGCTTACATTACTTTAATGGTTTTATTTACTACTGGTATTGTCAATGCGTTATTAGAAGGATCTAGATATGCTCAATCAGGACAACCAATAATAGCAAATTTTCAGGCTCAGACACTAGCAGAAACAGTCATTTTTAGTTCGGCAATACTATGTGGTACATTGGGTTTTGTTTTCATCAGCAGATCGACTAAACAAGTTACAAAGGGAAGAACAACAGCAGCGTATATTATTTCAGGTCTTAGTTTAGTATTTATTGGATTAATTATTGGTTTCTTTTTGGTTTCATTAAAAGGCGGTTAATTTTCTAGATTTACAGATCTTTCTACAGAAAGATCATTATTAAAAATGTGAATATTTGTTTTATTGTTAATAGTATCCATGTATAGTACAGTATCGCTGACATGATTAAGAGCTTTCATTCCTATATATTTAGTATTCGACTTTGGAAGAGATTTGTAGGCTGGCAGGTTTAGTAATATCATTTTTGCATTAGCATTACATACAAAATTTCTTAATGAAGATAAATAATAAAATAATAATTCACTTGCGCGATTAGGTTCAGTTCCATTGTTAATCAATTTGTAAAATGACGGAATCGAATCGACAATTAGATAGTCAAATTTTGGTCTAGTCCAAGAGAAGAGAGAAATAAGTGAATCTTCAAGATTGATTTGTGTTGGTTTAAATAGTAATACATGTGGATTATTTTCGGAGATACTCAGATAACTACGAAACCACGCGTCAAAATCAAGATAGATATTTAGTGTTGAATCAGATGTGGAAGATAAGAATATGGGAATAATTTTTTTTCTAGTGTTAGATGTTTCCATATAGATCGTAGAAATTTCATGGTCAAAGAGATTGAGAAATTGAGTAGAAGTAATTGTAGGGAGATCTTGATTATCGTAATTTGGCAGTATTTTCATATATTGATTATAAAATGTAGAACTGAATATTTAAGAAAGTAAAAACAGCAATAATTTCAGCGTTCTTTGTTATCTTTAGTGCAGAATATAGGACTAGAAGGGCCACAAGATATACATACAAAATCAATATGATCGCTTACGGGGACTTTATCCATAGGTTTACTACAAACTGAACAGTTTCTACCTTCCATATACTATTTTATTAATACTGGTTTAACTTAAATTTATGTATTAATTGGAATCAATTCATCCAGACAAAATGAAGGCCTTGGAAGATATGGCAGAACGAATGGGCATATCAAAACTAGTTTTAATGGAAAATGCCGGATTGCAATTAGCTAAAATAATTAAGAAGCGGTATGCAAGTAAACCATCAAAGAAGATCACAATAATTTGTGGTAGCGGAAATAATGGAGGAGACGGATTAGTGTGTGCTAGACATTTGTTAGAATTTTCAGATGGCATAACTATTTGTTTACTGAATATCGATGGGGAATTAAAAACAGATGAAATAAGAACAAATTGGAATAGAATTAATAAGATGAAAAACATAAAGAAAATTGAATTTTTTCAGAATAGTAATTTTTTAGATGAGTGTGAATATGAAATAAATAGATGTGATATCATCATAGATGCATTATTTGGTACTGGATTACATGGTGATCTAAAAGAACAATTTGAGAATGTGATTTATCAGATCAACAAAAGTGGAAAGTCAATAGTGGCAGTAGATGTTCCGTCAGGACTTAGTCCATTGGATGGAAGCATCTCTAGTGATGTTGTAAAAGCAGAATTAACTGTAACGTTTCATAAGAGTAAAGATGGATTATTGGATAAAGATGAAATAACTGGTGAGATTGTTATTGTAGATATAGGAATACCACCTGAATTGGAAAATAACCCATAGTATATATTCGTCAATTAGAATCATATTGTAGGAAATATAGAATTTATGAATTTTATGCAGATTATCGTCGGAAATATGAAAAATTTTACTTACGTTGTGGGCGATAGTGAAACAAGAAACGGATTCATTATTGACCCTTCTTATGATATTGATAAAGTAATAACTGCAGTAAGAAAGTTAGATATCAATATAAAATATATTTTCAATACTCATAGCCATTGGGATCATACTATAGGAAATAAAGAAGCGGCGCAAAGAACAGGTGGGAAGATTTGTGCACATAAAAGTTCACCAACACGTATAGACAGAGGGTTAAAGGATAAAGAAGTGATAAAATTAGATGCATTAACTTTAAGGATAATGCATACTCCTGGACACACACCTGATGGAATATGTTATTTATTATCTGACAAAACGGATACTAAGAAAAACTATCTGTTCACAGGGGATACATTATTTGTAGGCGGATGTGGAAGAACCGATCTTCCAGGTGGAAAAGAATCCGACTTATTCAAAAGTTTTCAGAAGATTATGAAATTAGATGACCATGTAAAGATTTGTCCTGGACATGATTATGGGTCTAGACTGATTTCAAGCATCAGATATGAGAAACGACATAATTCATTTCTTCAGTTTGAGAATAAAGAAGAATTTTTGACAGTAATGAAAACAGCGAATCGCTAAGAGTAATTGATTAATAATCAGATACTATTTTCAGGCCATGTTGCAATGGCGTCGTGTGAATGAATTGACTCTAAACTTTGTGCATGAATGTATTTAGCATTAGTAAATCTCTTTAAGCAATCACGAACTACATCTTCAACAAACTTCGAGTTATCTTGAGCTTCGATGATTTTGTTTGCCTCGTCTGCTCGGTTAAGAAATTCTTTCAGACTTGCAGAGAAACATTCGTTAAGATTTAGTGCAACTTCTTCGAAATTTATCATGTCAGTCTGATGTAACTTGAGAGTAAGTATTGTTCTTTGCATGTGGCCAACTCCAGAGATTGCTTTACTACAAGGACATGAGGTAATGCCCGTAAGTTTAAACACATAATCAAAGTCTTTGTTCGGATCTAGTGTAATAGATGTATCAAGAAATTGATCTTGTACAGGAAATTGGAATTTTACATTAATGATACAATTAGGTTGCGTTTGGGTTATTTCATCATGAATTTTTATGAGCGAGTCTTCAATGTATCTGCCAGATGTGTGGTTTAGGGTGGATTTAATTAAACGGCTCATATGAACTCCGCGAGTATTCTGAGTAGAGACACTGATGGTAAAATTAAGAAATAAGGGGCCTACATTGCCATTGTATAGAGTTTTGAAATTTGAGATTCCTGCTGAAACGTCTACAGAAGAGCTCTGATTCTGAATATCAGGTAGAGTGTCAGTAGATGAAAATTTCTTTTGTTTTGATTTGTCTAACAAATAATCCTCTCGGTTATTTTTATACAGGTGCATGATATAATATAAAATTAATGAACGAAAGGGCAATAGTGCTAATTATTTAGTTAGTGGATCTTGGATTCCTAATCCGGAAAAACTATCGATTCTTAATTTACAGGATCGACAAAATTTGCATGGAACATCTTCTTGTCTTTCACAAGACCATGTTAATTCAAGTGGTACGTTTAGACGTAAAGCTTCCTCAATTACTTGTCTTTTGTCAAGTCCACTTAATGGCATACGTATCTTATATGAAATTTCACGTGATCCATATGTTGAATCATTGACTAATTGATTCAAATGTTGAAAGAACCCATCATTAGAATCAGGAAATGAATTAATATCATTCTTATTATGTCCTCCAACAATAGTTTCAATTCCAGTTGTTTCTGCCCACCAGAATGCAATCGAGTAGAAAATTAAATTCCGAGAAGGAATATAGTTTGGGGGGATGTTATCTTTATGATTAAATAATGGACTTGATTCACTATAAGTTTCATCTTCGAATTCAGAAAGAAAATTGAGATCAATGGTTTTGTGTGAAAGTGCATTAGATTTGGTAGATATCAGGGAGCAACATTCGATTTCTTTTGTGAATCTTTTATTATAATCAAAAGTAATTGTATAAACATTGTAATTTAGTTCTTTCATTTTCCAGAGTGCTACTGCTGAATCAATTCCTCCAGAGAGTAAGATTAAGGCAGAATTAGATAGATTCAAGATTGGCGCAGCCTATTCATTTGCAAGAAACGCCGAATTATTTTCATGTTCCCATATTTGTACTTTATGTACCCAAACTCGAGAATCAGTCGAGTTCTTAATCCATTTATTTACATAGTCATAAACAAATTTGCAGGAAGCCTCTATTCCAGGACCCCATCCTTGTTTAATATCCATAATATTAAGATTGCATCCGCCTTTGTCATGAAGTGATTTAAAATCAGACATCAATGGATCGTCGCTGGCAATTAGCAGTCTATGATCCCATTGTTCATTTAACCAGTTTTTTATATCTTTCAACCCACCAAAGTCCATAACCCATTGCTTATCGTCAAGGCTATCACATGCAAAAGTAATCTCGACAGATCTAGCATATCCATGTATATATTTACAATGTCCTGAATCTTTCCATTGCCTATGACCAGTAGTTATAGGTCCAAATTTTTTAGTGGAATAATATTTCAACAAGTTTCATTAGTTTAAAATAAATTATAACTATTTAGTCGATTCAATAATATCAAGGTCATTAGGCAGCAATGTATTAGGAAAAATTGAGTGAATGTTATCAATTAATTCTTGATTAAAGTTAGCTCTATGTATTAAAATAAGATTTTTGGCATTAGCGTTTTTTGCAATTTCAGCAGCTTGGATAGGCGTAGTATGTGCAAATGCATGAGCGCGAGTGGAATCGATTTCTCCGGCTTCATGTATCAAATAATCAGCATTTTGAGCGAATTTAGATAAATCAATGGGCCGAGTATCTCCAGTGTAAACAATTATTTTGTCATCAAGTTTAATTTTATAGACATAATCTAGAACTGAATGATCTCCTTCAATATATTGTAGACTAAATGGGTATTCTGAGGCAAGGGATTTGAATTTGAAATATTCAGTTATGTCGATATCGCCAAAATATTCTGCATAAACATTTGTAATTTGTTTTTTTAAACCAGGTGGACCACTGATTGTTACTACTCCAGATTCACAGTTTTTAAGATTTAGTAGAAAGAAAGGGAGGCCGCCAGAATGATCTCCGTGTAAATGTGAGATAAAGATATAATCAATTTGATTGGGTGCAAGATTATATTTTCTTAATGATTGAATCGCTTGAGGCGAGCAATCCAATAGTATTTTAGAAGTTCCGTCAAGCAGAATAGATGTACTAGCACGGCCATCAGATGCAAATGCATTACCTGTACCTAGAGTGACTATTTTCATAGTAATATTAATTATAGATTTATTTTAAGGATATGTCAAAACTTTGTGATAAATTAGATGGTTGTGTGTCATTGTCCATTTCACAAACATGACAGTTATCAACATCAAGTGAAGGTTCTAATTTTTTATGAATATCACATAACATTCGATTACCTCGGATTATACTACAAGCTTCGTTGAATTTTACGATGATGTCACTTAATTCATGTTTTTCAATCATCATGGTTGTAATTTCACCGACAATATTTTGGATTCTTTCATCATCGCCGAATGAAGTTAGATTGCCTCGTGTTCCTCGAAGATAATTACTAACTGCAGCTTGTGTGACGCCGATTAACTTTGCAGCATCGTTTTGACTGAAATGATATTCATTGATTAATCTTTTTGCAACAAGAGCTCTAAGCGCAGGAACAGATGTCTTAGTTTCAATCTCAGCAGGTAATAACATCGTATTCATAATATTAGTGATTATTATACTTAAGGATAATGTGATAAAATTTTGTTATAAGAATTTTTCATAATACTTTTTCTCGATAATTGCGATTTCATCCGATGTATTAGCCTCGCAATAATGGTCAAGAATATCAGAATTCAGTTCAAAAAAAGTATGACCCCATTTGAATTTTGAGAGTACTAATTCTGACTCTTCTTGTCTGCCAGCAATAAATAATGTTGCGGCAAGAGCCTCAGATGATGAAAGTGTAAATAGCTTGCTATAGTTAGTGGGGTTTCCAGCTTGTAATATCGGAAGTCTTTTATTAATTCCTGGAAGTCTTTTTTTAAAGATATCTGGTATTCCTTTTACTGTACCTCTTTTCCATGAACAATCAATAACAACTAAACCGGAATTCAGGTGTTTTGCATCGGTCTTACAGATTATTTCAGTTGACATAGGGTTCAACAAAAGGGCCTTTTTAGAAACTTGTCTCAATGAGATTTTTTTTGCCAAACCTAATCTTACTAATTTTAATGCGGTGCATTTTTTTGGATCGTCTTGATTCATATGATAAACGAATAGATTTGTATTACTCAATGTCACAATTAATAAACAAGTTATAATCTTTTAATATTTTCAGAGAAAGAGTAGGTTTGTGTTAAAATTTTGAAAATTGCTGTAGATTTAGACGGTGTATTAGCAGATGCATCAAAGATATGGATGAGACTATTGAATGAAAAATTTGATATTTTGGTTGATGAAAATGATGTAGATCAATGGGATTTTTGGAAGAAAATAGGTATTTCAAAACAATCATTTGAAGATGTATTTGATGAAGCATGGAAAGAATGGCAATCAATAGATCAAACGGAAACAGGATTGCAGCAAAAAATTCAGATAATTAGAGGGTTTGGAAAAACAGATTTGGTAACGGCTAGAAATAAAAAAACAATGAATGACGTAATGAAATGGCTTGAAATGAGCAAAATTACATTTGACGAGATAGTGGTGGTGGATGAATATTATTTGAAAGGGAATTTAGATTATGATATATTCGTTGATGATTCGCCAATACAAATAACTGAAATCGCTAATTTGGGTAAATTAGCTTTAGTATACAGCCAACCTTGGAATGGTCATATAAGTAGTCGTGACAATTTAATTCGAGTGAGGGATTTTACAGAAGTAATTGAAGTGATTAATGATTATAAAATATGAATATAATATTTTTCAATATAATTACCCGTAAACTAAATTAATAAGATAATTATAATGATATTATGGTTAAGGTAGAGACAACATCGGCATTAGAAAGTTTCAGAAGATTTCTTATTAATAGTACATGTGCTTCATATATACCTGAAAGTTATGGGTATGACCCTGAAGTGTTCCCAGAAAAAGATGGAGAAACTGGTTCGATTTACATTGAAGCAGCAGACAAGGTCACATTGAAAAAAGAACGGGATATAACTTTTATCAATGTACGGGATGTTTTAGGAATTATCTATAAATCTAAAAGTGGAAGTACAAACCTCAAATGGCGTCAAATACGTGGTAGGGGCGGAAAAGTAACTGGAGAAGCATCTACAAATTCACTCGTAAATCTAATTACAGCAAAAGTAATTGATCAAGAATATGCTGTTGAACTTGCGAATGTAGATAACGAATCTAATAACGAAGTAGAAGAAATCGAAAGTAATTAGCTTAAAGACCTAATTCGTTTTTAGTTTCTTTATGAAGTAATCTACCTAGAGTTACACGTTGAATGTCGTTAGTGCCTTCGTATATCTTAGTGATTTGACTATCACGAAGATATCTTTCCATGGGATATTCAGTAGAAACACCTGCAGAACCACATAGTTTTATTGCTGTTAGAGATGCTCGCTCAGCAGCTTCAGTAGCATACATCTTTGCAATAGCAGCAGATGAAACATAGTCCTTTCCTTGATCACGAAGTGATGCTGCCCAATAAGTCAACAAACGAGAAGCTTGTAATTCAGCAGTAGCTTCTGCTAACATAAATTGTGGACCTTGAAAATCCATAATTGTTTGGCCGAATGCTTTACGCTGTGTAATATATTTAGATGCAGATTCGATAGCTGCTTGCCCAATGCCTACTCCTTGAGCAGCGATTTCAATTCTACCATGATCATAACAGTCCATCGCAACATAGAATCCTTTACCTTCTTCTCCAAGGATGTTAGAATGAGGAACTTTTACGTCTTCAAGAATCAATTCAACAGATTTGGATCCTCGTATACCCGTTTTTTGTAGAGGATTGCCGACTGTAAATCCAGGTGTTTCACGTTCAATAATAAATGCGCTCATTCCCATGTGACGTTTTTGCTCGTCAGATGTACGTGCAAAAACCAAAAATGTATTTGCAATATCGCCATTAGTACACCAAGCTTTTGTACCATTAATAACCCAATCATCTCCATCTTTTGTGGCCTTTGTAGATATTCCCGCAGGATCGGAACCCGCACCTGGTTCAGTCATTGCATGCGCTCCTATTTTTTCTCCTTTTGCAAGAGGAATGAGAAATCGCTGTTTTTGTTCTTCAGTACCAAAACTAGTTAGAGGCATTGCAATTAGAGTATGTGCAACAGGAATAACAGATACAGCACAACTTACACGCGCTAATTCTTCGATAACAATTGCCATTGATAGATAATCCATACCGATGCCTCCGTATTCGGTAGGATATGGTACGCCAAGAAAACCCAATTCTGATAGTTTTTTTATTAAGGAATCAGGTATGTGGTCTTCTGCATCAATTTTATTAGCAATAGGACCAATCTCGTTATTTGCAAAATCGCGTGCCAATTCTTGAATATCTTTATGCTCGTCCTTCAGCGAGATTGAGAAATCGTCAATTGTTGGATTTAGAAATTTAGTCAACTAAATTAACTTAAAATAAAAATGCATTATAAATGTTTAATTGTAAAAAATATTATTCTTAAAACTTTAGAGATATAAATAATGTAGGTTGATAATACTGCATGGTTAAAGTACGAGTTCATAGAATCAGCAGTGTATCAGATCCTGAGACTGCGCAACCTGGTAAACAAATAGAATTAGTGGAGGTTCGTGAGAGAAATTCCTCAAGTCCTATGGGCGGAATGGCTGGAACAGATGAATCAAAAATGGTCAAAGGAATAATTTCTCAGTTTCAATCAATTGGAGTTTTTCCTGTTAATTCAAGGGAAATGGTGTTACCAAAAATGACTTTATTTCTTTCAGAAGCAGAATATGAGCTATTAGCAGTTAGGTTTGAAGTGAATGATGTATTTGAATTAATTATGAAAGACGGTGCGTTTATGTTAAAACGTGAAACTGAAGGAATCTGAATATATAATAATCAATTAGAATTATCAGATTCTTCATCTTCGTATTTTTTATCCAGAATACTTGAGATATAGGAATCCGTATTGTTAGGATTTGGACTAGTCACGTCAAAAACTTTAATGTCAGTCAATTTCCAATTCCATTCAAGTTTTTCTTTAGGAAGTATGTTTTCTATCCATTTTGTTTGTTCCGGATTATCTAAATGACAATTCTTTTCGTCGCATTCATGGACAAGAGTAATATTAGCAATTTTTTTGACCATATAATTAAAGATACAGTTATCATTATTTAGTTTAAAGAATAAATTTATCAATATACTTATTACAATAGCATCAGATACTGTTAGAAATGAAAGCAAGGGAAGAAATGGTAAATGAATTATTCAAGATAAAGATACCCGCCGGATTAATTGACTATATTGCCAAAAAGGAGAGGTCGGTTTTAGGTGCAGGTACCATGAATAGTTTGAGTAAAATGAATGATCAAGCAATTCGATCATTATACTCTGCAATTATAGATGATAAAGAAGAAAGAGATGATTATTTGTTAATTAGAACCACAATGTGGCTAGTAAATGAATTTCAATCAGCAAAGATTAGCATAGATCACACTGTACCAAATATTGGGGATTTCAGAATAGTTTGTTTAAACGAAGATGATGATATACTTGTAGTTGTAGATTGTAAGATGAATAAATATGAATGGAATCAAATAGATGAATTTATCGCGAAACTTCGAATATTAAAAGAGAGAGAAATAAAGTTAACAAGTGCGTTTGTTGTATCAAGAAATACAGATGTCTCTGAGATTGTGAATAAATTAAAAGATGTACAAGGTATGGGCAGCGATGGTATATTCGTTACAAAGGAAAAAAGGGGATTAGGAGGTTTAGTTGGCGGTAAACCAAATAAAATTAACTTTTCAGTATTGATAGAAAAATCTAAGGGAAATCACGAGAAAGTTTTTCCGTGAATTAATTGAAAGAACTAACACCCATAAAAAGAGAGTTCTATAACAGAGATACAATAAAAGTAGCAAAAGATATTCTTGGAAAAGTCATAGTAAGAAAAACCAAGCAAGGGAATATGGCAGGAAGAATTGTGGAGGTTGAAGCATACAAATTTGGTGAACATGACAAAGCTAGTCATGCAAGTAAGGGTCGTACTTTAAGTAATCAGGTTATGTTCGGAGAGAATGGATTTGCATATGTGTATTTTACTTATGGGATGTATTTTATGTTAAATGTAGTCGCAAAAAAGAAAATTGATCATGCAGGAGCAGTATTAATTCGTGGAGTAGAACCTATTAACGGAGTAAAGCGTATGATAAAAAATAGAAAAGGAAAAGATGATATGAATTTGACTAATGGTCCAGGAAAAATTTCACAGGCATTACAAATTAATAAAAAATTAAATAATTATGATTTGACAAAGAAAGGAAAATTATTTATTGTTGATTCGGAAAAACGAACGGAAAAGGTACTATCGTCGGGAAGAATAGGAATTTCCAGGGATGTAGAAAAGGAATGGAGATTTTATTTAGACGGCAATGCCTACGTGTCAAAATATAAGTTTAACAAGAAATAGTTCATATAGAATATTGTGAGTCGGTGTGTAGGTATCGGTAATACTGAGGAAACTCCTCTCTCCTATCAGGAATATGATGTTGAGAAACATATCTAGAGATAGATGGCAACGGAGCAGAAACGATATCCAGACCTGTTAATACAATGATGATGAAAATCTGAGGTTCCAGGATCAGGAATGAAACGGTCGTCCCATATGGAGCAAGGCCAAATAGAGTTTATGATTGCCTGATTGAGACTCAGGTAGGCCGCTAAGCTGAATCCTACTTAAAACAGAAAGAGGGTTACAACCGAGACGCGTTTAATTGATGGTAATACAAGTTACCATCAATTATGAATTTTATATCGGAATAATAAATAAGATACAGTAGAAGATTCTACAGAAATCATGTCAAGAGATATTTCGAGACTATTTTTAATATTTTTTGTAATGATTAAATCAGAATTGCTTTCAATAAATACTTTAGAAATACGAGTTGTTCCAAGCAAATCTGTTTTGTAACATACTGCAATATTTGCATTAGAAACACTAATTCTCGCCTAATTTGGATTATATGCCTTAAACTGCGTCATTAAGAGGAAATTAATTAGTATTTGCATTGTAGTCTTATTAAGTGTCAACTTTACTAAATAATACAAGTGAATTATTATTGAACAACAAACAATTAACATTTGATATTATTAATGTAAAAATCTTCTTAGGTAAAAGTAATGTTGATGAATAGAAATATTGAATCGTCCAATCCTGAAGCTTCGAAGCCACACAGGAATAAAATAAAAATTGCAATTGCCGGTATTGGCAACTGCGCTAGCTCTCTAGTCCAAGGACTAGAATACTATCAGCACAAGGATTCCACTGTAGCTGCCGGTCTTATTCACCCTGAACTTGGCGGTTACCGAATCGAGGATATCGAAGTTGTTGCTGCATTCGATGTAGACCATCGAAAAGTAGGACAACCCCTTAACAAGGCCATTTTTGCCCGCCCAAACTGCACAACGATTTTCCAACAGGAATTTTCCGAAACCAGTGTCAATGTTAAAATGGGGCCCATCTTAGATGGCGTCGCTAGTCACATGAAGCACTATGCAGTTAATCGTGCTTTTCGTTTGTCTGAAGCTGAACCCGTTAATATTACGGAAGAGCTCAAAGCATCCAAAGCAGAGGTACTTGTTTGCTACTTGCCAGTAGGTTCAGAGAAGGCAGTACAGCACTATGCGCATGCATGTCTAGATGCTGGCGTCGCAATGGTCAACTGCGTACCGGTGTTTATTGCATCTAACACGGAATTCGCCAATGAATTTGAGAAGAAAAAAGTGCCAATAGTGGGCGACGATATTAAGAGTCAATTCGGTGCTACACTCTTACATCGAATTATCACGCGCACGCTCGGCGACCGTGGAGTAAAAATCGAGCGTACATATCAACTCAACACAGGCGGCAATACTGATTTCCTGAACATGCTAGATCAGACCCGTCTCGCGAGTAAAAAAGTCTCAAAAACAGAATCGGTACAGTCTCAGCTCGATCAACGCCTCCCAGATCAAAACATTCACATAGGTCCCTCTGACTACGTACCTTGGCAAAATGACAACAAGGTCTGCTTTCTTCGTATGGAATGGCGCGGTTTTGGCGACGTTCCAATGAACCTCGAAGCACGGCTTTCCGTTGAGGATTCACCAAACTCTGCCGGTGTGGTAATCGATGCCATACGGTGCGCCAAATTAGCACTCGACAGAAATATTGGCGGGCCACTGGATGCTGCTTCCGCCTGCATGATGAAACATCCACGAAAGCAGATGCGTGATAGCGAAGCATTTATTGAACTTGAACAGTTCATAGATGGAAAAATGAAATGACCGATACTTCAATTTACTGGAATCTCTAGGAGATGCTGACGTTACTCCGACAGCTTCAAGCTGATTCCCTACAAGTTCTCGAACAGTTACGACCTGAACTGAGCCAGGGAAAAACCGTCGGAGTTAACGCGAAAGGCGACGACCAGAAATCCTTCGATATCGCTACTGATGAATGGATTAGGCAATGGCTTACAACACATTTTGAAAGCGGCGTAATAGAATCGGAAGAGAGGACTAACGAGTTCAAATTTGGGCATAATGAACAAGGTTTCCGATTTATCGTCGATCCTGTTGATGGCTCCGACAACTTCGCGCGTGGCCTCCCACTATCCGCCATCTCTTTAGCAATGCTTCCACGACAGATGCCTCTCTCCATAGACGAGGTAGCCTACGCATTAGTGGGCGACACTTCGAGACCAGAAGCCCTCGTTGCAGCACGCAATAATGGAGCATACTCAGGGGACCAACGCTTGTCCACATCGAAAATTCAACGCCTTGAGGATGCCTTTGTTTCCTGTGAGTTAAATCATTGGGCGCCAGATGCCTCTCTGTCTGAACTAATGCGAACCTGCTCGGGATTACGCGCTTACGGTTGCGCTTCACGTGCTCTATGCATGGTGGCCATAGGTGCGCTAGATGCCCACATAGACGTCAGGAATAGATTGACCCCTGAGAGTTTTCTCGCGGCATCGTTACTTGTTACCGAGGCCGGCGGTTACATTTGTCGTCTCGACGGCGGGGCTCTTGGTCCATTTCAATCGCTACAGGATTGCACCACCCTAGTCGCCGCATCAACGAAAAAACTTGCTGAGAGGATTATCAATGTACTTAAATAAAATTTTATCAGGAAAAAGCAATAGTCCGGTGGCTGTGATCCTTGCTGCCGGTGAAGGGAGTCGCTTACGGAGTGAACGTTCATCCGTACCAAAACCGCTTGTTCTCTTGCGCGGTCTTTCGATTGCCGAGAGGTCTGTAGCACAACTACTCGCGGCAGGTATAGAACGATTTGTTGTTGTTCTTGGATATAACGCAATAATTGTCCAGCGTGAATTTGAGCGCATTGCAAAACAACGCCACTGTGATATCTCTTTTGTTAAGGCTGCAAACTGGAAAAAAGGCAATGGCTGTTCCGCAATTGCCGCCGCTCCATTGATTGGCAACAGCCCGTTTCTTTTAACTATGGTTGATCATTTGCTAGCCCCAGAAATGATCCGAAATGTGTTAGCCGAACCACTAGCGCAAAATGAAATCGCACTCGCCGTCGATCATAATACTAAAAACGTGTTCAGGCTTTCTGATCTCACAAAGGTAAATGTGTTTAAAGGGAGAATTGCATCTATTGGAAAAGACCTCACAACTTGGAATGGGAGCGACACGGGACTCTTTTATTGTACATTAAAGCTATTCGAGGGACTAGCATTAGCGCATAAACAAGGTAATTTCTCGTTAACGGACGGTATCAAAGAGTGCATAGCCCAAGGAAAAGTTCGTGCAATTGATGTGACGGGCAAGCTTTGGCTCGATGTGGATACTCCGGAAGCATTCAAGGAGGCGACGTGCCAAATCGACTCAATCATGTCTAAGGAGGGAGGAGAAGATGGCTTCGTTTCTCAGTACATAAACCGTCCGCTCTCCCGTCGCTTTTCAGTGGTTCTGTCAAAAACACCCCTCACACCTAATCATATCACGCTGCTATCCTTCTTCATTGGGTTACTTGGTGCGGTCGGCTTATCTACCACTAATCCATGGTTTTGGGTTGCCGGAGGAATAATCATTCAGATCGCCTCTATAGTTGATGGTTGCGACGGTGAAATTGCGCGAATCAAGTTACTTCAAAGTCCACAAGGCGCTTGGCTAGATACTGTGTTGGATCGATATTCTGATTTGGCGATTGGATTTGCCGTTATCTTCGCTGCATCACAAATGTACGACTCGGTCTGGATTTGGCCAGTCGGCTTTATTGCAACAGTCAGCTTTCTCACATCAAGCTATATCAATAAGGAATTCCAAATTCGGTTTCATCGCCCGTATCCAAACAATAATCTTGCTACTAAACTCAGAAGGCGTGATCTTCGAATTCTTGTCATTGCAATCGGTGCTGTAATAGGACAGCCATTTGTGGCGCTGCTAGCCATTGGGTCATTAACTCACCTTGCCGTGTTGCAAACTATCATCAAAATGGCATACAACCCTTCGTCATTCACAAGTACCGACAATGTATGAAGTTAGATAGAATTATGATTTTATTATAAAAAATATCAAATAAAGAATTTTTTGTCTTCTTTAACAGTAAAAAAAAATTCACGCCTCTGACGTTGCAAAATTATGTGTTATGTGAAATTATGCAACTTCTACAAGTAATTTTTATTAGATAAACATATGTTGATTTATGTTGAAAGATCCCGAGTATGACATTGTAGTAATAGGAGCAGGTGTAATTGGTAGTGCGCTTGCTAATAGATTAAGCAAGAGATTTCAGGTCAAGATTGCCATAATTGAGAAAGAGGGCTATATCGGTTATCATGCAAGTAGTAGAAATAGTGGCGTTATACATAGTGGATTTTATTACAGGCCAAATTCGTTAAAAGCAAGATTTTGTGTAGAAGGTAATAAACAACTACAGAATTATTGTGTAGTTAATGATATTCCATACAAAAAAACGGGAACGCTTGTTGTCGGTAAGACTAAAACAGATGAAAATAATTTAGAGGCATTACTAAAACGAAGTAAAGAAAATAATGTTCAAGATGGAAGAATAATTGATGAAATAGAACTGAGGAAGATGGAACCGTTTACGAATGGAAAGTTTGCACTGTATTCCCCGATGGGAAGCATAGTTGATTCAAAAAGATTAGTTGAGTCATTAGGATTTGAAGCAGAAGAGAATGGTGTGAAAATCTTACTCAATCAGAAAGTTAGATCTATTAAAGCAAAAGACAGTAAGAGTATTATAACAACATCAATGACTGAAATTTCTGCAAAATTTGTGATAAATTGTGCAGGGGCATATGCGGACAATATAGCAAAAATGATGGGATTAAAATTAAATTATCAAATAATACCGTTCAGGGGGGAATATTTTGAACTTCCAGAGAATAAATCTCATATAGTAAATTCGATGATATATCCTATTCCTGATCCAGAGCTTCCATTTCTAGGAATACATTTAACGAAAACTATTGATAACAAAGTAATCGTAGGTCCCAATGCAGTTCTTGCACCAGGAAAAGAAGCCTACAGAAATAGAGATGTTAATTTTAATGAATTGATGGAAATGTTGAGCTATGGAGGATTTTGGAAGATGTTGAAAAATAATCGTAAACGGGTGGAAGAAGAGTTCATACAATCATTAATGAAAACCAAATTATTAGAAAAAGTGTGTGACCTAGTACCTAAAATTGAATTAAATGAATTAATTAAGAGTTATTCAGGAATACGTGCGCAATTGGTTGATGATAATGGAAAATTAGTTGATGATTTAGTGGTTAAAGAACATGAAAATTCAATACATATACTAAATGCGGTTTCTCCTGGAATGACTTGCAGCATACCATTTGCATATCATATTATAGAAAATTATATCAATAAACTAAATTTTAAGGAAAAATAAAATTACAAATACAATGGTTATAGAGATTAAGTAAGAAAAATGATTGAAATAGATGAGAATAAGATATTTGAAGAGATACGTTCAAGCAAACCAAGAAGTGTGTGTATAAGTGCCCCTGATGGTTTGATGATATATCTAGAAGACATATCGTCAAGAATAAAGAAAGAATTCAACATAGACGTTTTCATAATGGGAGATTCTTGTTATGGTAGCTGTGATAGTACAAATTTTGAAGCTAAAAGGATTGGAGCCGAATTAGCTTTCAATATTGGTCATACAATTTCGTTTGAGAAACTTGGAGATAGAACCATAATGATAGATGCGTTTGACAATATTGATTTCGAGCCTGCAGTGAAGAAATCAATCGATGCGCTAAAGAAATTCAAGGTCATTGGAATGGTAACGTTTAGTCAGTATTTACACCAGATTGATTCAATAAAAAAGAAATTTGAGGAGAATGGAGTTCAGGTAATTATCGGAAAAGGAGGAGGACAACTGCAAGATGGTCAGGTATTTGGTTGTGAGTTTTATCCTGCATTTTACATTAAGGAAAGTGTGGATGCGTTTGTTGTATTAGGAAATAGTAATTTTCATGGAATAGGAGTTTCACTGTCGACGGGAAAACCTACATTCATGATTGATCCTTATGCTGAAGAGATTGTCGATGTAAAGGGAGTAGCAGAGGATCGGGAAAAGAAATCAATTTTATCAATTTCAAAAGCTCGTTATGCAGAGAAATTCGGCCTCATATTAGGACTAAAGGAAGGTCAATTTGATACAAAGAAGTTACTATCTGTAAAAAGGAGACTAGAAGAAAGAGGAAAAGAAGTTCAATTGATTGCAATGAGAGAAGTTACAAATGAGAGAATGTCTTATTTCAAGTCAATTGATGCGTTTATTCAGACTTCGTGTCCTAGAGTTTCAATTGACGGATATACATTCGACAAGCCAGTATTATCGTCTCCTCAGGCAGAAGCGTTATTAGACTTATTAGATGGAAAAGAACTTGATGACTATCTTGTTAAACCACATTGGCTATAGTACGATGCTTAAATATTTTTAAAGTTAAAACAAAACATGGAAAATAGCAATAAACGTAAGGAAAGAGTCATTCCAGGAGATGAATTAGCTGTTATCGAAGAATATGAATCTGGAAAAGGCACGCATATAATTGATGGGCAGATTCATGCTTCTGTTTTTGGAAAGACAAAATTTGATAATAAGAATAAATCAGTTGAAGTGAAAGGCCCAAGAAGCACGTCAGAATTACCACAGGCTAATGATCGGGTTGAGGGTGTTCTTCAAAATGATAAAATGCTTAGAATTAAGAAGATTAATGGAAAGATTTCGTTTGGTTCTTTAGTTGGTTTAATGGCAAAAACAAAAATGCCAAATTGGGGAACAAATGACTACATTCGTGCCACAGTAGTTAGTTTGACTAATGGAATAATCCATATCGTTGTGAAAAATGATAACGATGACGATGGAGTAATACGATCTACTTGTAATGTGTGCGCGGATAAAGTAGCCAAGGTTCCAAAAGGTGTGAAATGTGTCAGTTGTGGTTTCTTTAAATACAAAAAACTGGCAGCGGACTTTCAAGAATAGGAAATTTTAAAGTTTAACCGGGGAGAGATTTTTGGCAATAGAAGAAACTGAATATATGTGGATGGATGGAGAGTTTGTAAAATGGGAAGATGCGAAGGTCCCTATTTTAACTCATGCAATTCATTATGGAACAGCAGTGTTTGAAGGGATAAGGGCATATCCTTCTAAAGATAATTTAGGTGTTTTTAGATTAAAGGAACATATATCACGTTTATCTGAATCATGTAAAATATTACCGTTGGAACATAAGTATTCTGAATCAGAACTAGAGCAAAATATTTTAGAATTGCTTAGAAAGAATCAATTGAAACGCTCGAGCTATATCAGGCCATTAGTTTACGTAGGATATGGTGGAATTGGATTAAATTTCACTGGATTTCCTGTAAATGTATCAATCGCGGCATTTCCATTTGGTAAATACTTTTCAAATCCAGAGATTAAAGTTTGTATATCAAACTGGAGAAGAATTTCTGATGATTCTATGCCGCCTCAAGCTAAAGCAAGTGGGAATTATTTGAATTCAGTACTTGCCAAGTTGGATGCTTTAAGAGCGGGCTTTGATGATGCGATTTTATTGGATAAGACTTCAATGGTTTCGGAAGGAACAGGGGAAAATATTTTTGTAGTCAAAAATGGAGAAATAGCAACCCCGCCAAGTTCATCATCAATACTAGTAGGAATAACAAGAGATTCGGTTATTCAAATGGCTAGAGATATGGGCATGAAAATTGTAGAGAGGGAGATTTCAAGAATTGAACTTTATCAAGCAGATGAAGTATTCTTTACTGGAACAGCGGCAGAAGTGACTGCAATCGTTGAAATTGACAGTAGAAAAATTGGAACGGGTAAAATAGGCAAGATCACTGACAGAATAAGACAGGCTTATGCAGATATTGTTGCAGGCGATAATGAGAAATATTTGAATTGGTTAACTGAGGTATATTAGATTATTTTGGAAAAAGATATTCCAACGGTTGGATTTCAAGGTGAGAGTGGTGCTTATAGTGAGAAGGCAGTTCAGTTATATTTTTCAGAAGTAATTAGTAAGTCATACAGAAGTTTTTCAGATTTATTTTTAGCTATGGAAAATAATCAAATCGATCTAGCAATTCTACCAATTGAGAATTCAATAGAAGGAAGCGTTATAGAATCTTACGAGTTATTATTAAAATCGGATTTGTCGGTAGTGGGTGAGATTAACATAAAGGTGGATCATTGCTTAATTTCACATCATAACGTAAAGAAAGAGGATATTGATGTGATATATTCTCATACTCAAGCTTTAGGTCAATGTAAGAGTTATTTGAAGAAAATGGGATGTGATGCAATCGCGACTTATGATACAGCAGGTAGTGTAAAAATGATTAAAGAAAAAAATATGAAAAGATCAGCGGCAATTGCGAGTAAGGAGGCAGCAGAAATATACGAGATGAATGTAATTGATGAGAATATTCAGGATCATAAAGATAATTTTACAAGATTCTTTTGTTTGTCTAAAAATCAAACTAAATCCACTGGGGATGATAAAACGTCAATAGTATTTTCTGCAGGAGATGTTTCGGGGGCTTTGTATGAGGGTTTGAAAGGATTTGCCAATGGAAATATTAACTTAACAAAAATTGAATCGAGGCTTACTAGGAAAAAGGCATGGGAATATAATTTTTATCTAGATTTTGAAGGGCATATAGATGACGATAACTGTAAGAAAGCAGTAGAAGGATTGATAAATCTTGGAAGTAAGGTTCAGATACTAGGATCGTATCCGAAATCAGATAACAAGCTTTGAATAGTTGGAATGAGTAAGAAAAAATGAATAAAATGGAAATAAAAGTGGATAAACAAGACAATCGAGCGGCATTAGAAATAACAGATGAAGACTTAGCTATAGGCTATATTTTACGAAAAGAACTGTTGGAAAATAATGAAGTAGTGTTTGCAGGAGCATTCAAGCCTCATCCTCTAGTAAATAATTTCAGAGTTCAAGTTCAGACAAAGAAAAAAGATGCAATGGCGCAGTTAATTGTAAGCGGCGATAGTGCAGTACAAACAATCAATGAAATATCTGAGAAGTTTACTAAAGCATTAAAAAAATAGTTTAAGAACAGGTGAATATTATTGGAATTTTGTACAGCGTGTGGAGGTAGAATTTTACCGAAAATTGGTGCGTCAGGAGAAAGAATTTCTGCATGTGTTGAGTGCGGTAAAGAAATAGATACCAAAGTAGATATTAAATCTGTACAGCAACTAGATGAGAATAATAAAATTAAAATTAAAGATGGGAAAAATGATATTCAATCATTGCCAATTGAGAAAGAACAATGTTCAAAATGTGGTAATGGAGAAGCTTATTCATGGCAGAGACAAACCAGAAGTGGAGATGAACCTGCTACTAGATTCTACCGCTGTGTTAAATGTGAACACACATGGAGAGAATATTCTTAATAACTCATAGATACAAACATTAAGTGAATGCTATGAGTTTTGTTGCAAAAACCAAATCGCCTGCCGAATGGAAATTGATAATGAATGTAGTTTCCACCATAGTTGAAGAACCTAGTTTTGAAGCAAATGCGGAAGGGATACAATTCAGAGGAATGGATCCATCACATGTTGCTATGATTGATTTGAATTGGCCAAATGCGTCATTTGAAAAGTACGAATGTGACAAAGAATTCAAGTTGACTTTGAGAATTGAGGAATTGTCTAAGTTGATAAAGAGGGCAAAACAAAATAATAGTATATCTATATCTGCAGAAGACGACGAATATTTAATTGTTAAATTAGAGAATGGTCGTAAAAGAGAGTTCCAAATTCGTTTGATTGAGAGTTCTCAGAGCCCACAACAAGTGCCAAAATTAGCATTGGATTCGAAGATTGTAATAGACAAAGGGGTTTTTGAAGATACATTAAATGACGTAGGAGCAGTGGCAGATCATATTACCATTGAAACTAATAATGACGAAATAAAGTTCATTGGAAATGGAGATGCAGGAAAGGCAGAAATTACATTAAATAAATCAGATGATGGAGTATCCGAAATAAGTTCAAAAGTAGAAAGCAAGGCAACCTACAGCTTACAGTATTTGTTAAGTATTCTAAAAGCAATAGGAACCACAGCTGAAACAATTAGCATTGAATATTCTAATAAAATGCCATTTAAAATCGAATTTCGATTGGGTGAAGTAGGCGGATACATTAATTTTTATCTTGCGCCAAGAATTGACGATAGGTAATAGATTTTTATACCGGTAAAATTTTTATAAATTAAGCGGGTGAATGGGACATCTCGTCCGTTCCGCTATAGAAACCCCGGTAAGAGATGTAAAAAATGGATTCAAAACAAATAGCATTAATATCAATATTTGCAGCATTGTATGCAATTGGAGTAATTTCCCTAGCTCCATTTAGTTATGGACTAGTTCAAGTAAGAATTGCTGATGCGTTATTACCTCTTTCCATTGTGTTTGGAATGCCAGTAGTGATTGGTTTGTCATTAGGTACATTTATAGCAAATATATTGAATCCAGCAAATCTAGGTCCTATTGATATTATTGGAGGCACTGTTACGAATTTTATTGCAACGTATGTAGCATGGAAAATATGTGGAAGTAACAAAGTGCCGTTTATAGTCGGTATTGGTTGTCAGATTGTTATTGTTTCTGTGATTGTAGGAACATATCTTTCATATTTACTTGGGTCTACTCTGATCGCGGGAATAGGTTATTTGTTTATAGGAACTTTTCTTGCAGTTGGAATACTTGGATCCGCATTGGTTGCAATAATAAAAAATCGTGTAGAGGCAATTGGAATTAAAAGCTAAATAATTTGAAGCGAAAGATCAATAGATTTACTTGAATGGGTAAGTGCACCCATCGATATAATATCTACACCAGTTGATGCATAATTTTGGAGATTAGACATAGTAATACCGCCAGAAGCTTCAATGAGTGGGGTTTTTTGTGAAATTGATTTTATTTTATTCATGAATTTTAGAATATCTTCAGGTTGCATGTTATCAAGTAATATAATATCAATATCGAGATTAATTGCTTTCATAGCAGATTCCAAAGAGTCGACTTCAAGTTCAATTTTTTTACTTGAACCAATCTGATTTCGAACTGAGTTAACGCTTTTTTCTAGATTATTAATTAATTTAGAATGATTATCTTTAATGAGAATCATTTCATTGAGATCGTATCTATGTGGAAGGCCTCCTCCAACTATAACAGAATATTTTTCGTATTTTCGAAGTCCAGGTAGTGTTTTTCTGGTGGCAGAAATATTTGTATGCTGGCTAATTTGTTTCGTGATTTTTACTGCATTATTAGTACTGGTGGCAATACCACACATATGTCCAAGAAGATTTAATGAAACGCGCTCAGATAATAAAATTGATTTTGATAATCCATTTAATTTTACTATTTGAGAATTGTCGCTGAAGGAATCTCCGTCCTGAAATAACCAATTGGATTCAATATTAAAGTGATTAAATATTTGTGTTATTTCATTGCGTCCAGAAAGAATTCCAGATTCACGACTAAGAATTTCTGCATTGGAAATTGAGGTTGCGTCTATGAATAAATCAGAGGTGATATCTCCATTAGATATATCTTCGTTGAGAAATCGTTCTAGTTCTGAATCCAATCTACACTCTATTACATAGGTACACACAAAATATAAAACAAGCGAATCATTGCTTCATATTGGTATAAATAAATGAAAGGTGAATGATTATAGCACAAATAAATACATCGGAAATTAATTTTCGAGAAGCAATTAATGAGTTAAGGGAAGAAAAGAATGCTCTGATTTTATCGCATAATTATCAGATACCGGAGATACAGGACTTGGCGGATGTAGTTGGAGATTCGCTTAATCTCTCATTACAAGCTTTAAAGTCGGATAAAGATTTGATTGTATTTTGTGGTGTAAAATTCATGGCAGAAACAGCTTCGATTTTAGCTCCTAACAAGAAAGTAGTAATTCCTGATTTAAAGGCAGGTTGCTCATTGGCAGACACAATTAATGTTCAGCAATTACGTGAATGGAAAGATAAACATCCAGACGCGGTAGTCATTTCATACATAAATACTTCTGCGGCGATTAAAGCAGAAAGCGATTATTGTTGTACGTCATCAAATGCAGTGAAAGTGGTTGAAGAAGTTCCTCGGAGCAAAGAGATATTATTTTTACCAGATTTATTTCTTGGTGCATATATTGAGAATATTACGGGAAGGAAAATGCATATTTGGCCAGGTGAATGTCATGTACATGCACAATTGACAGCGGATAAGATCAATACAATGAAGAATAGCCTTCCAGACGCCGATTTTCTTGTTCATCCAGAATGTGGTTGTGTTTCCAATATACTGTATGAATTATCTGAAGGAAACATAAAACACGACAATACAAAAATATTATCAACGGATGGAATAATAAAATATGCAAGTAAATCTAATGCGAAAGAATTTGTAGTAGCAACAGAAACAGGAATTTTGCATCAATTACAGAAACAAAATCCAGAGAAAAAATTTCATCCTGTTAAAGATGATGCAGTATGTGAATATATGAAGATGATTACAATGGAGAAATTATACAGATCTATAAATGAAGAGATTTATGAAGTAAAAGTTCCTGAAGAAATTGCAAAAAGAGCGATTAAACCAATAACTAGGATGATAAACATAATATAATCATGTTAGTATTGGTGAGATAATTTGTCAAAAGTACGAAAAGACTATTTTTCTGAGAGTTTTGTTTTATTTACTAATGAGAAGCCCAATAAAATCAAGAAGTTAAAGAAAGTTGTAAAAAAGAAAGACTGTCCATATTGTCCTGGAAACGAACGCATAACTGGCCCTGCAGATTTGGTATTAATTTCAAAGGAAGGTACATTAGCAAAATTAGTAGATGAAGATGAAAGTTTTGTAAAGGATTGGACGGTAAGGGTGTTTTTAAACAAAGATGCGATTGTCAATCCTGATGAGGAGAGAATATTTAGTGATTATCCACAGTATAGTGAACCAGCAATAGGACATCATTATGTTGTAGTATTGAGTCAGAAACATACAATTGATGTATCGGAAATAGATAGTGAACAATGGACAACTATTCTAACTGCAGTGCAGGACAAATCACGGTGGTTGTATTCGAAAAAACATGTTTCATATGTAGCAGTGTACATGAACCATGGAGTGGAAGCAGGTGCAGAGATTGAACATCCGCATTTACAAATTGTAAGTTTACCCACTGTTCCGCCAGTAATTGAATCTGAGGCAAAATTTATGAAGAAACCGCTAAGAGAGAAAGGCATTTGTCCAATGTGCGCGATAATAAAAGAGGAAGAATCTAGTAAACGTATTATAGGGAAAACGGAGAATTTTGTCGTGTTTGCGCCTTGGGCGTCTAAACATCCTTATGAATGTTGGATATTTCCACGTCATCATGAGGTTAGTTTTGTAAAATTTACTCAGAAAGGAATATCGGAGCTATCAGAAATGATTCATAAAAGCATAGAATCGTTAACTAAAACTTTAGGAATAGTTGCATTTAATTTAGTTATACATTCTTCACCAGAAAAGAAAACATCGAAACAGATTCATTGGCATATTGAGATTTATCCTAGAATAGAAACAAAGACGGGATTAGAGAGATCTTCCAATATCCAGGTGAATAAAATTTTACCTGAAGAAGCTGCAAAAAAATTATCAAAGAATTTTCAGGAATAGTTTATTAATTTCCAATCATTTGAAAAACAATTTGTCTGTCTCGACCCTCAATATTGCATTCAAGAAATATAACATGTTGCCATTGGCCGAGAAGTAATTTTTGATCTTTGAACGGAACAGTAATACTAGAACCTATCAATGAAGCTTTTACATGTGATCGTCCGTTTCCGTCATGCCAGGTATTTTCATGTTCATAGAAAATATCATCAGGTGCAATTCTTTTTAGCATTGCGGGAAAGTCTTTCTCTAAGCCGGGTTCATATTCAATTGTTGTAATAGCACCTGTAGAATGTCGAGTAAATATAGTCACTATACCTGTTTCAAGTCCAGAAGATTTAATTTCTGAGTTTATATCATCAGATAAATCAATCATCTGATTCTCATGTTTTGTTTTAATTGTAATCTCTTTGGTGATTATATTCATTATTATTTAGATAATTTATCCTACTGTAATAACTTTGCTTTGAGTTAGGGAGAGTGGATTTTTATCTGCGAGATTATCAACTGCGACTACTTCAATTTTAAATTGTCCGGCAGAGGTAGGAGTCCAGCTATTGCCAAGTGTTGCCGATTTTCCTGCGTCGACTTGTATATTAAATACAAAGATTTCAGTAATAAATTCGCCAGTGTCGGCATTTGTGACAGTGGCAAGCCAAGAAGTGGTTATTCTTTCATCAGAAATATTTGTAATTTCTGTCTCAATAGTGATAGATTCGCCAATTGGAGTTGGATCAAGAATAGGAATTAATGAGGTACCGTATACTAATGATATTTCACCCAATATGATTTTTTCGTCTATTGCTGCTGCAGGTTCAGGATCTGGTGCAGGGTCTGCTGCTGCAGGTTCAGGATCTGGTGCAGGGTCTGCTGGTGGGCTTTCTACGGTTAATAATTCATTTATTCTTTCGTTTGCATTTGTAAGATCTGCTTGAATATCTATGAGTTCATTCTGTAAATCTTCAATGGTTTTTTCATAAGTATTAAATTTATTTGTACTTTCTAGAAGTTCTCGGTTAATTTCGTCGAGATTGTTCTGTGTTTTGGCAAGTGAATCTCTAGTTTCATCAAAACTAGTCAGTCTGCCTTCAAGAATAAGAATTTCGGAATTTGCTTTATCGAGATTAGTTTGTAATTTGTTTAATTCTTCATTATTTGATTTGTCGATAGGAATTTCAACAGGAACAGGTTCTGAATCATCTGTAAATAACTGTGCGGCGCCATATCCAAGTGCTAGGCCGATTAGCAAACCAATAACGACAAAAACAATCTTCGGAGATAGTGAGTTAGGCTCTTCGGTGTTTTGTGGGTTATCTGAAGTATTTTCGTCATTTTCAGGTGCTCTTTCGTAAGAAGAGGGATCATATCCCATTGTTATCGATTATGTTGCCGTATTACTTCTTTTATATTTTTGCATAGTTCTGGATTTAATTGAAAATATTTCGAATAAATTATATGATGGAAATACAAGAAAATAACAAGTGATAGTTTGGAAAAAGCGGTTTTTGGAGCAGGTTGTTTTTGGCACATTCAAGACAGGTTTAACAAAGTAAAAGGTGTGTCATCGACATCGGTAGGTTATTCTGGAGGAGATACTAACAGCCCGAGTTATGAACAAGTATGTACGGGTAACACAGGCCATGCAGAAGTAGTTGAGATAGATTATGATCCGAAGGTTGTAACATATTCAGAGTTATTGAGTGTGTTTTGGGCGTGTCACGATCCAACTACAAAAGATAGGCAAGGTCCTGATATCGGCCATCAATATCGTTCTGTTATATATTATTTTAATGATGAACAAGAAAATTTAGCAAGAGATTCGATGATTAAGATGGATAAATCAGGAAAGTTTTATGATTCGATAGTAACTGAGGTGCAGCCTATAAAAGAATATTATAAAGCAGAAGGCTATCATCAGAATTATTTTAAAAAAAAGGGATCCATATTCGGGTCAATATGAGCGTGTAGTAAATTGAAATTTGGATTATCCATACCCGTTACAATTGGTAAGAATTGGAAAAATAAATTACTAGAAATATTACCTCTGATTGAAGAAGCGGGAATTTCTTCTTTATTGGTGTGGGATCATTATATGCTTCCAGAAAAGTATGGTATTGAGAGCAACAACACGATAGATGCATGGACGTTGTTATCGTTTATAGCTGCGAACACAACAAAAATAAAAATTGGAACATGTGTAACACCCATTCCTTTTCGGCCACCACAACAATTAGCAAAGATTGTTTCATCTGTTGATAATATTTCAGACGGTAGAGTCATCCTAGGAGTAGGTGCAGGATGGCATAAACCAGAATTTGATGCATATAGTACATGGGATGATTCGAGGGTTCGTTATGAGAAAACTGTAGAAGGATTAGAAATTATGGAAAAACTTTGGACAGGAGAGATAGTAAATTTTAGTGGAAAATATTATAAGGTTGAGAATGCGATTTTACAGCCAAAGCCTATTCAGAAACCATTTCCAGAATTATGGTTTGGCACAACTGGAAATAAGATGTTAAAATTAATGACTGAGTATGGATCGGCATGGATACCTGTAGGAATATCGTCCAAAGATTATTCAGAGCGTGTAAAATATATTAAAGAAATTTCTAAAAAAAATATTTGTTTGACTTATTATGATCATAGAGACATGGAATCTTATGATGTAAACAAAGTAGTCGAGGAATTTGAATTAGTTGGTTGTGAATATTTTATCGGGTTATTAAGATATGAATCAGAAGATATTAAACAAAAATTAAGAGAGTTTATGGATGTTATTTCATCTTATAATAAATAGTGGGCACGCCCGGATTTGAACCGGGGACCTTCGCCATGTCAAGGCGATGTCCTAAACCATTCTAGGAGTTTAATCAACTCTGGCTAGACGACGCGCCCCTGATATGATGAAAGGAGAAAGTTATTTAATTGTTATAGTATTATAGGTATTTTTTAATCAGATTCTATAAATAGTATAAAATTACAAGATATCTATGCTTCTTCATAGTGAGGTAGAGGCTCAGGCAGTAATTCCTTTTCTACGTACAACCGTGGCAAAAATATTGATTGATAAATATGAATTAACGCAGCAGCAATCTGCAAAGAAAATGGGTATTACACAGGCAACAATCAGCAATTATATGAACCGTAGTAGGGGAAATATTGAATTGTATTTGATCACAAATCGTATTCAAACATATTCAGAACAAATAGCTGATGCCATTATGAATGAAAGTAGTGAGATTATTGTGGGTGAGAAGTTTGAAATTGCATTGAAATTTATTCGTGAACAAGGAATAATATATGATTTACACCAAGAATTGGAGAATGATCATACGGTAAAAGACTGTCCACTTTGTTCTAGTAGGCGTAAATAAAAGATTTTTCAAGTTAGATTAAGAGATGAATAGTAATGTCAAATGATATAGCAAATAGTAAATATTTTTTCTATTTATTGCGGTTCCAGGTGTTCATATCCGGTGCATCTGTAATGGGCTTGGAATTACTTGGAAGTAGGTTAATGTCTCCATATTTTGGGAACACAATGTTTGTATGGGGTAGTTTAATCGGCATTACATTAACTGGATTAAGTGCGGGATATTCTTATGGAGGAAAAAGATCTGATCAAAAAGCTTCGTATCAAACATTTTCTTTATTAATCTTTATCGCAGGAAGTTATACATTACTTTCTACATTATTAGCAGCGGAAATTTTCAAAATTATTTTATTATTTAAAATAGGTGAAATATATGGGCCGTTAATTTCTAGTATCGTGTTTTTATTAGCTCCTGCTTTTTTGTTAGGTGCAGTAACTCCTTTTGCAATAAAATTAAGTGTAAAATCGATGAAGACAATTGGACAAACAGCAGGAAATTTGTATTCATTATCAACTGTAGGAAGTATTTTTGGAACATTTGTAACAACGTTTATTCTTGTTCCAATAGTAGGTGTTGATATAATATTATATTCAATCAGTGTAGTTTTAATAATATCTGCAATAGCGGGAATTTCTAAGCAAATCAAAGTAATTGCAATAATTTTAATTTGTATATCAATGTATTCTGCGATATTTGTACAAGCGCCGTTAGCAGGAGTAGTATTTGAAAAAGACACGCAGTATCATAGATTGTTAGTACATGATGATTCGGTAACTAATATACGAACATTAATTTTGGATAATAATTTCCACAGTGCAATGGATCTAGAGGATAGGCATAGAATAGTGTATGAATATACTAAATATTTCCATTTAGGACTATTATTCACAGATGATGCACAAGACGTTTTGTTTATTGGAGGCGGGGGTTTTTCTGCACCAAAGAAGTTTCATGCAGATTATCCGGAAATGAGTATTGATGTCGTTGAGATTGATAAAGACGTTATTAGTGCAGGGAAAGAGTTCTTTTTTGTTCCGCAAGATGAACGTCTTGAAATAACTGCGGATGATGGTCGAATTTTTCTTAGAAAAACAGACAAGAAATACGATATCATTGTACTGGATGCATATGATAAAACTTATGTTCCTTTTCATTTAATGACAAGAGAATTTCATCAATTAGTATCAGATCATTTGACAGATGATGGCGTATTGATTTCTAACATCATTACTTCAATAGATGGTGATTCAGCAACTTTGTTTTTATCTGAATTAAAAACGATGGATAGTGTTTATTCGAATATTCATATATATCCTGTTGTATCAGAACAAGAAAGAATAATACAGAATATAATTGTAGTTGCTCAAAATAAAGAAAGTAGAGTTACAAAGTTTGAGTTGTTATCACGTCAAGAGAATATTGAAGTAGATTTATCAGAAGAAATAGAAAAAGAGTACAAAGGAATTTTAGAATTTAATTCCTACAAAGTTTTGGAGGATAACTTTGCCCCTGTAGAGAATTATCTTAATCCATTAACTGGGAAACAATATGTCAAGAGAATTATTTTAGAAGATGGAGTTGCAATTGAGGCATTAGATGATAATGAGCAGAATTGGAATAGTGAGTTGAGTGTAAATCAGTTTTTATTTGTATTAATATCGGCAATTGTATTGGTATATTCGATTTATTCATATAGTTATATTGATAAAAACTAGATGTGTGAGAATTGGCTGAATTTCAAGTTATTGTGATAGGGGCGGGTCCAGGAGGTTATCTAACTGCTATAAAATTATCACAGTTAGGTCAGAAAGTAGCATTAATTGAGAATGATAAACTTGGTGGAGAATGTTTGAATTATGGATGTATACCATCGAAAACTATGATCAATACTAGTGATATGTATCATAAAACGTCTGATTTATCCATACAGGGAATAGAATTTGAATCAGTAAAAGTAGATTTAGAGACATTTCAGACGTGGAAAAATTCCATTATAAAAAAATTAAGAGGAGGCATAGATCTATTATGTAAAAATTATGGAGTTGAAATTGTTTTTGGAACCGCTAAAATAAGAAACCCAAATTTAGTTGAGGTCATAAACGGAGAAAATAAGAAAGAAATTTCTACAGAATGTATAATAATTGCTACGGGTTCGCGTGCAAAAGATTTAGAGGATTTAAGATTTGACGGTAACCAAATTATTTCGGCAAAGGATGTACTGGATTTAGATAAAGTTCCAAAATCAATGTTAATAGTTGGAGGCGGAGCCATAGGATTAGAATTAGGAACCGCATTGGCAAAATTTGGAACACGGGTAACAATTATAGAAATAACTGACAAACTTTTACCTGGTATTGAACAAGATTTAGTAAGTGTTGTTGAGAGATCAGCAGATAAAATTGGAATAAAGGTTTTGTTGAATTCAAGAATTACAGGGATCAGTAAAGAATCTGAAGTTGTTGTGAGTATAAAGAATAATGACAATGTATCAAATGAAAAGTTTGAGAAAGTATTAGTAGCAGTTGGTAGACGTGCGAATGTTGAGGAGTTAGGACTAGAAGAGATTGGTATAAAATTCAATAGTAATGGATTCATACAGGTAGATGATAAAATGCAGACAAATGTTTCAAATGTATTTGCAATTGGGGACGTAGTAGGGCCTCCATGGTTAGCTCATAAAGCATACATGCAGGGACGGAAACTCGCTTATCATATTGCAAAAATTCCAGCAAATATACAAATAAAGAATGTTCCTTATGCAGTTTATACTGAACCTGAGATAGCGTCGGTGGGATTGACTGAAGAGAGTGCATTGGAACAGAAATATGACATTCGTGTGGGAAAATTCCAATTTGCAGCAAATGCCAGAGCATTGACATCAGATGATGGTAAAGGATTTGCGAAAGTAGTCGTGGATAACAGTACTCATGAGGTTTTAGGAGTGCATATAGTGGGGAAAAATGCGTCAGAATTAATCAGTGAAGGAGTATTGGGGTTGAATATTGGAATGAAAATTGAAGATATAGAAAGTTCAATTCATCCACATCCAACATTAACGGAAGCGTTATTTGAAGCTGCATTAGTAAGTTTAGATAAATCAGTTCATTCGTTCATAAAGAAGTCTAAGTCAGAATAATTAAAAAAAAATAAAAAAATTTAGAATCCTACCAAGAAACACGAAATTAATTTAATGTATAGATTAAACTAACGTTTGCGTTTAGCTGCGGCCTTGCGTCTTGGAGCTGCTTTCTTAGTAGCTGCTGCCTTACGCCTTGGTGCTGCTTTACGTTTAGCTGCGACCTTGCGTCTTGGAGCTGCTTTCTTAGTAGCTGCTGCCTTACGCCTTGGTGCTGCTTTTGTCTTGGTGGCTTTGCGTTTTGGAGCTGCTTTACGTTTAGCTGCGGCCTTGCGTCTTGGAGCTGCTTTCTTAGTAGCTGCTGCCTTACGCCTTGGTGCTGCTTTACGTTTAGCTGCTTTGCGTTTTGGAGCTGCTTTACGTTTAGCTGCGGCCTTGCGTCTTGGAGCTGCTTTCTTAGTAGCTGCTGCCTTACGCCTTGGTGCTGCTTTACGTTTAGCTGCTTTGCGTTTTGTTACCAACTTATTTCCCCAAAGTTTTTATCAATTATTTTGTATATAAAGAATCTAACTTCAATAAAAAATAACAATCTTTAAATTAAAGTGTAAGTTGTTTTCTTTTGTATTTTTTTTTTAAAGTTTCTTAAGGATTACATTATTATTTTTAGTATGCGGGGGTCGCCCAGCCCGGTCAACGGTGCGAGGTTCAGGTATTCGTTTGAAAATCCTCGTCTTTTAGAAGTTCGTGGGTTCAAATCCCACCTCCCGCATAAAATCTACAGCCAGATTTAAATTAAACAAAGTTTGAAACAGTGTAATGAGTTCAAAGAAGGGCAGCAAGAAAGACAAATCAGGTCAAATGCCTGCATCGCAAGCAGGTTTACTGACATTCTTCGGGGACGATAGTAAAGGGATTAAGCTTTCGCCGATCATAGTCATGGGCGGGGCGCTTGCAATAATTGTTATATCTATTGCATTACGAGTTTTTCCAATAATATAGAAAACCCTGAATAAATATGGAATCTACTTTTAAATTACAAAGAAAATTTAGGCTCTTATTTACACTACCTTCGTTTTTTGTTTCGTTAGTTATTGCATCTGCAACTTCATTATCAATAATATTAATTCAAGGTATATTTTCAAATGCTATAATGGCACAAAGATACGAAGCAACGTCAATATTTTTTGTTGCGTTTTTAGTTTCAATTATTTTAGAACGTTTAATATTATTACGGCATTCGTTTGCTTCTGTCCGTAGATTGCTAGCAATGTCGATTGTTCCAAATGCATCATGGGCGATCCTTTCAGCATTTGGATTATATCAATATTCAATATCGCAAGAACAGCAGGTATTTTATTTAATGGTTGTAATGGGTTTGTCGACTGCAATTTCAATAAGAATAATAATTTTAGGATCGGTGTTTTTCAATAGAATCAGTGTAGGTACATTGGTTTCGTTTATACAACCAATGTTATTATTTGCAATAATTCCTTTTGCACAGACGGGTGTATTATTTCCAATAGAACAGTTTTCATTATTATTGGCAGAAGAAGCTTTAGCTTTTTCATTAACGATGGTTATACCAATTATTTGTGTGGGTTATCTAATTTTATTAAGTAAAACAGGTGGACAAATAATAAAAAATTCACCGTTAATTATTTTTCAAGGTTTCCTACAAGCATGGGTTGCAGAACGTCCTAAATTAATCGAAGAGTTAATTGAAACTTTTAGTTTGGAAAAAGAGATCGTTACGTCGGTTATTGAATTCTCTGATGAGAAAGATACGCCAGCAAATAGAAGAGCAATAATAGTTCCAGAGGTTCATCCAGGACCGTTCTATCCTATAGGCAGTAGTAATTTACCGTTTGAATTATGGAAATGGTCGGACAGCAATCATCTAAAATCTCTGGTTTTCCATGGAATCTCTGGACATGAACATAATTTAGCTTCGAAAGCAGTAGTTGATACATATCTTACGGAGATGAATAACTTGCAATCAGTATCTGATGGAAGTACGTGTACAGAACCAAAATCAAGAAGTATAGGAAGGGCAACAGTTAGCGGATTAGCGTTTGGTGATTATGCAATGTTAATACTAACTTTGGCTCCGTATGGAATGGAAGATTTCCCGATATTTGTTAGAGAAGAGATAAACGAAGCTGCAAAGTCAATCGGTTTTAATGGATCAATATTGATTGACGCGCATAATTCAATTGGTGTCACGCCGGTAAGGGAAGATTGTGAAGATATCATACAAGCGGCGAAGGACATATTGCGAAAGATTAGATTCAACGCGCAAATGCCATTTAAGATGGGGTATTCCCATTCAAATAGACTGGGCATAGAACTAAAGGAAGATGTAGGGCCTGCAGGTATAGGCATGGTTTTGTTCGAGATTAATAACAAGATGCATGGAATAGTTTCGGTAGACGCAAATAATGTTGCGTTGGGTTTTAGAGACGAAGTGCTCAGTGAAATTGATGACGTAATTGACATTTGTACGACAGATACCCATTTTAACGCTGCAAAAGTGATGAATTCAATAGGGTATACTCCGTTCGGAGGAGAGTCTTCCGTGAGAGAAATCAGCAAAGTTATCAAGACGTTAAGAATAGCGGCGGAAAAATCGATGATAAAATCAAATTTTGTAGTGAAAAGAAATAAAAATTCGTATAAAGTTTTCGGCTCTGCTTTATTGGACGATTATTCTGTTGGTTTGGACCGTTTATTTAACATAGCAAAGATAGGCGGAGTATCTACGTTTTTAGTAATATTAGCAGTATATGCACTAGGAATTACTTTAGTAAAGTGATTAGAGTTTAACCTGTATCCATTCCGCGCCTTGAGGAAAGATATCTGGATCGCAGTCATATACAGCAATTATAAAATCATCAGTGACTTCATTATCCCCTGTGTAATTAACGCAGACAGCAACTTCGAATTCAGTTCCAAGTTCAGGCAAGAGTGCTAATGGAAAGCCAGTCAGTAAACTGTTTTCATTGCTGCCTATAAGACCTGGGAATTCCTCCTTTCCGATTCGATAACTATCGTTTTCGCCAGGTAGGCCGGCATCCCTGAAATATCCGCCAGACATATCGTCTTTCGGCGTTCCGTCTTGATTAGTGTTTACACCAGTAGGATTCCATACAGCGTCAATAGTATAATCTGTTACATTATCATTATTATGATCAATTCTCACTCTCCATGTAAGAAGTTCGTCTGTGAGTTGGAAGAATTGCCCTTGTGGAGCAGGAATTGTTCTAGCTAGGCTTGTTGGTGGAGGATTTACAACAGTAATTTTTATCCACAGCCAATCGTCCTCTATCCAGATGTTTGTTTTCCTAATATCAACCCAAGTCATTACTTCGACGCCGACATTTGGTGGAACAAGTGGACCTGGTGAAGGTGGAACATGTGCCATGTCGTCTATTTCATCAAAACTTATTGTTCCTTGATCGTTGGAATTAAGATTTCCAAAATCCTCATCAAAAATCAGTCCTTCGTCTTCCACGGTATTTCCTGTCAATACAGAATCATTGCTAATGGCGAATGCTACACCAGCTATTACGGCAACAACGGCTATCCAGAAAATTGGTATTTTTGGCATCTTCCTAAACACATCTATCTTAATTAATCTAATTAACATTACTAAAAATGAATAATAATTTGAGATTTGGTACGTCAGGCATAAGGGGTTTGTTTCAGGAAGAGATAGACACGAACATGGTAATGAAACTGATTGAATCAATTTCACTGAGTGGTTTAGGTTCAAAGTTTCTAGTTGGTCATGATTCCAGAAGATCGTGCATATTATTTGCAAACATACTGACGTCTGGATTGAGTTATCATGGGAATAAGGTGAATCAGATTGGTTTTGCACCAACGCCGTTGGTGGCATACGCGACTAGAAAAGGGGATTTTGATTTGGGTTTTTCTGTTACTGCGTCGCATAACCCGCCAAATTATTGTGGAATAAAAATATTTGATCCGAATGGAATTGCAATAGATGAAAAAACGGAGCAGATGTTGCAGAATTACAGTTCAGAGTACAAATTCCATCCTGATAAGTTTGGAAGAATTACTTTTGATGAAGGAATAAAGGTAGATTATTCATTAGATATCATGAAGAGATTCGATTCAGGAAAAAAGAAATTCAAGATTTTAGTGGATTGTGCAAACGGTGTTACTAATGACTTTACGCCGTTGCTTCTATCAAAGATGGGGCATGAAGTTATTTCCATCAACTCGCATCCAAGTCATTTGTTTCACGGACACAGCCCTGAACCAATTAAGGAAAATCTTTCTGTAACTGCAAACCTGGTGAAGAACAGCGATGTGGATTTTGCATTTGTGCATGATGGTGACGGGGATCGCCTTGTCATAATAACGAAGGAGGGAATTGTTCCAGACTATGTCTTGTCGTATTTGCTGTTATCGATAATCATACAAGAAAGAAAGGGCAACGTGGTGATTTCCATAAACTCTTCCACTGCATTGGAGGATCTTGCACAATCGCATTCTTGTAATGCGTCTAGAGCTCGTCTCGGCAAAACATTCATCGCATTGGATAAATTATCTGGAATATATGCAACGGAGCCGAGCAAGGTCATTGACTCGGACTGGGGGATGTGGGAAGACGGAATGTATGCTGCAATAAAATTGGTGAATCATATGTCGGTCAATAATCTTGACATGCAGGGCATGGTTGATGATGTTCCAAAGAAATCGTACCTGCAGAACAATATTGCGATGGATGCTTTCGATGCAGATTTGCTTAAGGAAAGAGCCCTGAAGACGCTAGGAGAACCTGTTGAAATTCAGGAAATTGATGGCTTGAGATTGATTTATTCGGACAGTTGGGTGTTGTTCAGGGCATCAGGAACGGAACCGAAATGCAGGATCTATGTGGAGAGCGACAGCGAAGAACGAAGTGCTGGCTTGATGAAGAAGGCAGAGAGTGTTTTATTAAACTAGTTTATCGGAAACGCACTTTGAGCAGTATAGTTGCGATGATTACAACCGTCCACAAAAACAATGTCAGTAGCATAGAGGTTGCAGCCAGCAGCTCCACAGAGCCGTTTACGAAGAGATCCCAAAGAATTGCAGATATTACCTGGTTGTTCGGGGTTACGAGGAATATAATTGAACTCAGTTCCCTGAATGTGAGGACGAAGATGTATATCCAGGCAGATGTGAGAGCTGGTTTCAGCAAAGGCAGTATTATTTTTCGTACTGTGTAGGTCCATTCTGCCCCTGCGACAGAAGATGATTCTTCAAGGTCGTCTTGTATCTGAATAAGTGCGCCGTTTGCAAATCTGATTCCTTGCGGCATGTACTTTACCAGGAAAGCCAGCATCAATACGAACACCGTTCCGTAAACTCCGATTGGCAGTGTAAGGAACGTCCAGAGCAATCCAAGACCCAGGATGAATCCAGGGAAAGCGAGTGGAAGCGTTCCGAATCCTTCGAGCAGTCCTGCGCCACGAATGTTTTTGCGCCGGGATATGTAGGTGAGGATTGCGGCAATTATTACAACGATTGTGGCAGAGACTACGGAAACTATACCGCTGTTAATCAGGCTTGAGACAATTCTTCTTTGACCAAGAACTGTTTCATAGTTCCTCAGAGTCATGTTGCCGAAAAGGTTGTTTGGGTCCCAATATGGTTGGAATGACAGGATAAGGACCGTGCCAAACACAACCACGATATGCGCAAATACATAGAGGCCGAGTACTGCAGTGCCCGCCCATTTCCACTTTCCAAGGTCGAGAATGCCTGGCTGGTATCCCTTGCCTGTAATGACCTGGAACCTCTCCTGGCGAGAAGTAGCTTTCCTGTAGAGAAAGACTGCAGTCATGGTAATGACCAGAATTATACTTGCGTATGCAGTTCCGAGTCCGTAGCTTGGCGGTAGAGCCCAGACTACAGCTTGATAGATCTGCGACATGAAGACGTCTATTCCCGCGGGAAGACCTATCATCGCCGGGGTTTCGAATGATTCGAACGCCAGGATGAATGTAAGAAGATAAACGGAAAGTATTGCAGGTAGCATCAATGGAATCGTAATCTTTCTGAATATCGAAAACAATGACGAGCCGGAGATTCTAGCTGTCTCCTCGAGTGATGGATCCATAGTCCGGAACGCGGAGGAGATGACAAGATATGCCAGTGGCACAAGGCTTATGCCCATTACCCATATCATGCCTGGAAGGGAATAAATGTTAAACAAAGCTGTTTCGAAACCGGTGATGTTCCTCCACCAAGTATTTACAAGTCCTGAATTCGGGCTGAACAGGTATATCCATGCAAGGTTGTCGACCATCCCTGGCAGGATTATCGGCAGTATTGGTATAAAGATAAAATGCTTCGAAAAGGGAGCGTTTGTTCTTGTTGTGATGAATGCAAGCACCGTTGCGATGGATACTCCAAGCAGTGCGCTTCCCAATGCATAGGCCAAGGAATTCACCAACAGTTCGAAGGTCTTTGGATCGGAAAAAACGATTACGTAGTTATCCAGTGTCAGTTCTCCATCTCCTCCTGGATTGCCGCTCCAGAAACTTCCGAAGATCAGGAAAGACACAGGATAGATTATCAGGAATAGCGTGAATCCCAAGAGTAAGTAGAATATTGCAGAAGTTTTGCTCATGTTTGATATTCTTTTGACAAGCATAGGGACGTATCTATCTCGTAAATTATCTATATTAACCCTGTTAGAATTATGTTAATTAATTCTCATAATTATACGGTAAACTGTTTGAAGATTTCAATAAACTTTCGAATTTCCAAAGAATCAACTAATTTGGAACCCTCATCTGTAATTGAAATATCTTCTTTGAGGAAAAATCCTTGTTGCTCAATTTTGATGTAATTTTGATGTTTCAGGATGTCTAGTACTGAATTAAATGTACGGCTGCATCGTCTAGTTCTTGGAATGATTTTTCGAGATAGAGGAAATTTATTGTTAATTCATCGTAATTTTCAGTAAGTTGTCCATAATTTGTATCTAGTTCAGTATAGTTTAGATAAAGAACAGCTGTCGGTGTAATTAGAACTAAACATAGAAAAATTATTTTAAGCATATTATGTATATAGTAATATTGGATAAAAGGTTAAAGTAATACCTAAACATGAGTATTACGTAATTATTATATGGGCTCAAATGTTCATGGGTTCTCTAATGAACAAAGGATTCATGAGGCATTACATAATGCAAAATGTAATGAATTAAATCCAAATTTATTAAAACTATTTTTAAAGATATTGAAAATAATGATACACTGGTTTGTAAAAGAATTGGTGGTGTATACAAACCTGATATATCTATATCAAATGGATTAGAAACGAAATATATCAGTATTAAAAGTGGAAGAGCCCATGGAATACATCAACAACCTGTTGAAGAATATATTAAATTTCTAAAACAAAATTTTTCTATTAGTACATCTACAACAAATGATTTACGTTTCTTTATATGGGGGGATGGCACGTTAGACGGAACAGGAAAATTTAAAGATCGTTTAGAGGCTAAAAAAATTAAAAAGAAATATCCTGAAAAAGTCAATTCTTTAAAAGAATTTTTTGGAATTAATAAGAAAAAAATAATATCAAAAGTAATTTTAGGTTACAATAAAAAAATTCAGCCTAATTATTTATATTATGGGGATGTAAACGATGGCATTGTCAAGAATATGAATAACGTTATAAATTTTTTATGTAATTTATCATATGAATCAAAAGGAGCTATCCCAATAGGTAGGTTCACATTTCAGGCTTGGAATAGAAGCATGAAAGGAAATCCTAGTACAGGAAAAAAATTAGGGCATATAC
>Ga0209501_10000243_pt1 | contig 68897 bp, 64 predicted proteins | sample ArcticOcean_MG_C_4_FD_187434 | JGI IMG/M metagenome (GOLD analysis project Ga0209501, IMG submission 187434) | Marine microbial communities from western Arctic Ocean - ArcticOcean_MG_CB4_134 (SPAdes) (version 2) | ecosystem: Environmental > Aquatic > Marine > Oceanic | place: Arctic Ocean...
CGCAACGGCAGCGTAGGATCCACCCGGTAAGTGTTTCGCCGACCTGTCTTTTTACGTTCGATGTAGCCAGTAGACTCAAGATCGGAGATGATCTTATGAGTCGTCCGCTCAGTAACGCCGATATAGTTGGCGATCTCCCGGGCAGTGCTCGTGGAATTATGGAAAATATAGCTCAGAACCAGACCGTGATTAGTAATAAAAGTCCATCCGCCTGGTGTGGACATATTAAGGAACTCCACTTCAAGAATTTTGGGGCATCCTACCACAGTAATGCGCTGCAATCAAGATTCAAGGCTATATTGTACGTTAACGCATTTAAGGCACCTGAAGACTCTACCCGAGATTCATAACCAGGTTTACCAGCATCCTGACAGGAACGCCTGTTGCACCCTTGATCTGGCTACCCTTTGTAGCGCCCGTCCGTGCCATAGCGGCGATATCCAAATGCACCCAGGAAGCGCCGTCGTTGAATTCGCCAATAATCATGGCCCCTGTGATCGAACCGGCCCCACGGCCGCCTGTGTTCCGCATATCGGCTATATCGCTCTTATACAGGTCTTTGTATTCCTCGAAGGTGGGCAGCTGCCATACTCGTTCCCCTACCCCGTTGCCCGCAGCGATCACCTGATCAGTAAAGGCCTGGTCGTTACCAAAAGCGCCCATGCACTGATTGCCCAGGGCGACAGAAATAGCGCCGGTGAGCGTGGCGACATCGACAATTCTCCCCAGGCCAATTGAGCAGGCGTAAGACATAGCGTCCGCCAGCACCAGCCTGCCCTCAGCGTCCGTATTGTCTATCTCAATCGTCTTGCCGTTCATGGCCTTCACTACGTCGCCCGGTCTCTGTGCAGTTCCGCTGGGCATGTTCTCTGTTGCCGGAATAATGGCCGTGACGTTGATCTTGGGCTTTAGAGCGCCGATGGCCCCCATGGCAGATATGACCGCAGCGCCGCCGGACATGTCGCTTTTCATGGTCAGCATGCCTGCTGCGCCCTTGATGCTCAGGCCGCCGCTGTCGAAGGTAATCCCCTTGCCCAGAAGCCCTATGTTGTTGTCAGGGTTACCTGGATCACCCTGATACGTCATGATGATGAACTTCGGAGGCTCCTCGCTGCCCTGAGCTACCCCTAAGAGTGCTCCCATACCGAGCTCCGCCATATGCTGTCGTTCCAATACTTCTAGATTAAGGCTGGCCTTGGTTGATACAGACAGGGCCATTTCAGACATCTCTGTCGGCGTCATGAAGTTCGCCGGCTCATTGCACATATCCCGGCACATGTTCACCGAATCAGCGATTAGTATGCCCTTGGCCAAGCCCTGTTCAAGCTCTTTGCTCTTAGAATTGTCGGATTCGACGATGGTTAAGACATCCAGCGCATCGGAGTCCGAATTCGATGACTTGTACTTATCAAACTTGTAAAGGCCCATTATGGAGCCCTCAGCAATGGCCTGAGCGCAGATTTCAGCACTAAGGTCGGCAGTCCCTGCGCCGTGGGCAACAGTTGCGGCGTTACTAACACCAATGCTTCTTAGCCGTCTCGCACACTGGGCGGCAACGTCACTGACGCCTTCCAGCGTAAGGTTATCGGATTTCCCCAGTCCCGCCACCAGCACTCTCGGCGAATCCATCTTGCCCAGCGTATGGATTAGGGTGACCTCGCCCTTCTTGCCCTTGATCTCGCCATCTTCTATCAGACTGGTAATGGCACCGCCTAGTGCAGCATCCACCGCCCTGGTCACGCCCTCCGGAGACGCTACGCCTTCGAACAGGCTGACTATGATGGCGCCCACCTCTTGCTCGGTGATGTCACCAGATTCAATTTTTATGTCCATGGGGACCTCCTGAGATGATTGCCAACACGATACTGCGAGTCGCCTCGAATACATGGAATTGGCGGCCAATAAAGCTAAACAACGGCATCAATTATAGATGAGTATTTCTGCTTCCGCTACCGCCCTTATCCTGATATAATCGCGCCCAATTTGGGCAGCCTGCGGATGCGCTGCCCTCTATCAAAAGTAAGGCATAGTTCAGGCGTTTTCGCGCATGTTAGGAGGACCCGTTGCCCGAGCGACAAATTACCGACCAAGAGAGAAATATTGCAGAGAGAGCCCGAAAAGTCCTGCCGGGGGGCAGCCTGGGCAACATCGGCACCGGAATCGTTATCGCTGACGGCAAGGCAGGCCGCGTAAGAGATGCCAGCGGAAACGAGTACATCGATTACCTGATGGGCTCTGGCCCCATGCTCATAGGCCACGCCCACCCTGAGGTAATCGCCGCAGTCCACCAGCAGTTGGACAAGGGCACAACCTTCTTCGCCAACAACGAACACGCAATTGAACTAGCCGAAGAGATTGTCAGCGCCGTGGCCTGCGCAGACAAGGTCCGCTTCACCAGTAGCGGTACGGAGGCAACGCTGTTCGCGATGCGTGCAGCCAGGGCGTTTCGCAAGCGCGACAAGATCCTCAAGTTCGAGGGTGGCTATCACGGGATGCACGATTACGCCTTGATGAGCATGATTACAACGAATCCTGTTGACTATCCCCAGGCCACGCCGGACTCTGCGGGCATTCCCAAGTCGATCGAAAACGAGATGCTGATAGCTCCATTTAATGACCTGGAGACTACCACGGCCATTATCGAAAAATATCACGACGAGCTTGCCGCCGTCATAGTTGAGCCATTTCAACGGCTTATTCCGCCAAAACAGGGATTTCTACAAGGTCTAAGAGAAGTAACAGACCAGTACGAGATACCTCTAATCTTCGACGAGATCGTGACTGGCTTTCGATTCGCCTACGGTGGCGCGCAAGAGTTCTACGGAGTGACTCCGGACCTGTGCACCATGGGAAAGGTAATGGCCGGCGGGTTTCCTCTGGCCCTGGTGGCGGGCAAGGACGAAATCATGGCGCACTTCGATCGCGATGCTGAGCCCGATGCCTTCATACCTCAGATCGGAACACTGAGCGGCAACCCTATAGCTGCCGTGGCTGGCCTGGCCACCCTGAAGATACTCAAGAGGCCTGGCACCTACGAAAGGCTTTTCGCCAGCGGCCAGACACTCAAGGACGAGCTGCAACGCCTGATGAATGAGGCGGAGATACCTGCCACAGTCGTAGGTGAGTCTCCGCTGTTCGATGTTTTCTTCACAGATGAAGAGATCACCGACTACCGTTCCACACTGAGAGCGGATAAAGCGATGTTGACCCGGTTCAATGCCCTACTGCTGGAAGAAGAGGTGCTGAAGGGAGACACCAAGTTCTACGTATCGGTCGCTCACGACCAGGCAGATATTCAGAAAACTATTGATGCTTTCAGCTCTGCCGTTCAAAGGCTGAAGGGCTAGAATATTCTTTGCGTGATTTCTTAAATATTTCCTAAGCAACACTCAGTTAATTTCCACAATACGAATGGCTACTTTGCAGATGAAACTAGCCATAACAAGTGCCTTGGTGTGGGTTTTCAGCGTCACATGAACCCGTAATATGTTTAGTTTCAGACGTTTTATGAATAACATTTCATTAATCACAATAACCCTGTTCTATTTTGACTATTTCCCAAAATTAAACCGCAAAAAGACTTGACTTTTGCGGTTGGCGGGGTTATTTTCTGAGAGTGGGCATGGGGGTTCGCTCTCAAGAAATCAAATGGTGATTTCCGGCGCCAAGCGCAACGACGGAAGGCTTGATAAAGCCTCTCGAGCGCTTTATGCTTAGTATGTTATTGCACACCAATTTCTCCTTAATACCCTCAACAATGGTTTATTCACTGGTGTGTTTTTATATATGGCATGGCTCTTCGTTCGAGTGTGTGGCGGGTGCACTAACCAAAAAGATAATTTGCCTGCTTGGATTTGCACATTGTGGCCGTATTTACTCGCTTCCGGCCAAGGTGGCTGAGCAAGTGTTGAGTAGTACAGAGCGGATTGGCAATCTCTGACCTCCGCGCCCCTAGAATTAGGTAATGCAGGGCGTAGCTGTACTCCAATATCAATCATGTACGTCAGTCGAATGTGCATCTATCGTATTTATTAGTGCCGAACGATGGGTAAATCAAAGCTTTTTTTTGAGGTGCGACCGAGTGAATCTTGGAACAACGAAAATAAATATTGTTAGCGACGGCACTATACTGATGGATGGCGGCTCTGTATTTGGACAAGTGCCAAAATCTCAATGGGAAACCCAGATTAAGCCCGACCGACGGAACCGCATCCGTTTGGCGTTGAACTGTATGCTGGTTCAAACTCCTAAAGTCAACATTCTCGTCGATACAGGAGCGGGCTCGAAACGCCAGGACAAGTTCAAAGAGACTTACGGGCTGAATGGCAATAAGCTGTTGAAAGGCCTTAGAGCCCTGGGTCTCACTGCCAGGGACATCGATATCGTAGTGCTCAGCAATTTGCAGTTCGACCACAGCGGTGGCTGCACTAAGCTGGATCGCTCCGGCAATGCGGTACCGACCTTTCCCAAGGCCAAGTACCTGATCCAGAAGAGTAGCTGGGAGCAGGCCAACAGCCCTAACGAGCGCTTCAAGCACTCCTTCTATGAAAATGACTTTCTGCCTTTGGAAGAGAAGGGCCTTGTGGAGCTGGTCGACGGCGACTACGAAGTCATTGATGGCTTTAATGTAAAAGTAACGAATGGCCCCTCGGCTGGACACCAGATAGTGCTGGTTGAACGAGGAAGTGAGAAGGTTGCTTACGTTAGCGATCTCATTCCCACAGCGCATCACCTACCCCTACCCAACATCACGGCCATGGATGAGCACCCGAACGAGACGTTGGTGCAAAAGAAGGATTTTCTGGACATGGCAGTGGACGGCGGCTGGCTTGTGATCTTCGGACACGGCAACGATCACTCCGCTGGATACGTGCACAAGAAGAATGGCACGCCTCAGCTGCTACCAGTAGAGGTCTAAACAGGACCGCAATCATAGCTTCTTAATTGAAAGAGGGCCTGGATTTCTCCAGGCCCTCTTTTTTGTGCCTCTAAAACGCTGCGGTACTCTAGACTAAAGCTGTAGGGAACTCAAAACCTCTGCTCGAACAAGGCCACCATCAAGAGAGATCATCCTTGCCAGCGTAATCTCGTTTGCCCTAGCCGTTGGTCCCTTGCCCCAGACCCTTATGTAGTCTTCAGTCAAGCCAGACCTGGTCACCTGCCCAACCTCATCTTCGGCGTCTTCTTGGGTGCTAGTTTCCCATAGCACGGAGCGCGTGCTTCCGATTAGGTTCTTTCTGAATTCCACTGACTGCCGCTTGGCTAGGTCCAAAAGCCTTCGCGCCCGAATTGCCTTGACTCCCGAAGCCACCTGTTCAGCAGAGTGGGCGGCGCTGGTGCCCGGGCGAATCGAGTACGGGAAGACGTGCATGTCCGCGAACTGAACGGTCTCGCACAGCTGGTAAGTCTGGTCAAAATCGTCATCCGTCTCAGAGGGGAAGCCTACGATCACGTCCGCAGTTATGGAGGCGTGCTCGACCTCGTTTCGAATGAGTGCGACGGCCTCGGCGTATCGTCCTGACGTATACCGACGCCTCATGGCCTGCAGAATGGCATCGCTTCCACTTTGCAGGGGAAGGTGGAAATGCGGGCACATCCTCTTATCGTCCCAGCATTCCAGCAGAGCTTCGTCGATCTCCTGCGGTTGAAGAGACGAGACTCGCAAGCGGGGAACATCAGTTTCCACGAGAACCCTACGGATCAGTTGCCGAAGGCTAGCATTCGGCCATTCAAATCCATACGTGCCCAGTTGGGTCCCCGTTAACACGACCTCTTTATAACCCTCGGCCACCCGGGACCTGACCTCTTCAATCAGCTTGTCTGTGGGAATGCTGCGCTCCCTGCCCCGCACCTTGGGCACGATGCAGTAGGCGCAGACCTGATCACACCCCTCTTGTATTTTGACCACCGCCCGGGTGCGACGGGGCGCATCAGGAAGGCGACTGGTTGTCTCGCCAATGGGTCGAACGTCGTCCGGCAGGCCGATCCACTCGATGACCTGTCTGACCAGCGTTGATTTATCCGTATTGCCTACGACAAGGTCAATCTCGTTTATCTGCTTGAGTTCGTCGGGAGAGCGTTGGGCGTAGCAGCCCGTGGCCACAATGGTTGCATCCGGGTTACGCCGACGTGCTGCCCGCAACGACCTTCGCGCCTTGCGATCGGCAATGTGGGTTACCGTGCAGCTGTTGACTACATAGACATCAGCTGGCTGCCCTTCATCCACATGTCGAAATCCCGACTCGACGAACGCGCGGGAAAGCAGCAAGGAATCAGCCTGATTCAGCTTGCATCCCTGAGTCTCAATTGCCACAGTCGGTAAGATTTTTTTGTCCATAAACATGGGCATACTCGCGTTCAAAGCGTTATGAATGTTATTATAGGAAGCGGTCTAATACGGCGTCAACGAGAAAATCGTCAGCTTAATGCACCACGAGTGCTCATATGATATACGACATTACCCAACCTATATCAGAATCCATGAAAGTCTACTCCGGAGACCCGACAGTTTCCATCGAAACGCTGTCTGACGTTTCCACCGGAGCACCCTATAGCCTATCTAAAATCTCCATGGGCTCGCACACGGGAACACACGTTGATGCACCAAGCCATCTTATCAGCGGCGGAAACACGATGGACAACATCGCTTTGGACACACTGGTGGGATCCTGCACGGTTGTTTTTTGCGATACAGATATGGACATATCAATTCAAGACCTTGAGCGCCTGAAGCTGCCGCCTGACACGGATCGTCTTTTGGTTCGCACCAGACGGTCTACCGGATACCTATCTCGTGAAGCTGCGGCTCACCTGCTAGAGGCAGGAGTCAGGCTGGTTGGCGTCGACTCATCATCAATAGACGCGCCGGAATCTCCAGACCTCCCTGTACATCAGACGCTGCTCAAGGCAGAAACAGTCATAATAGAAAACCTGGCCTTGGACAGCATCGAGCCAGGTAACTACTGGTTGGTGTGCCTGCCCCTGCGGTTACACGGGTGCGACGGCGCGCCTGCCAGGGCCATACTCATGGACAGCGCGCCACAAACAACACCAATCAACAGTGGAGAGGTCGGCCATGACTGAAGCAAACGCGTGGCTGGAGAGGGCCAAGCAGCTTGTCGGTTACCACACGGAAGCCTTGGACTTCATTGACCGCGTAAAGGACCAGCTACCGGTGGACGAGTCCTACGCCGGCCACCTGAGCCGCCTATGGGTAGAGGCGGACACGCTCGATACGCTTGTCTGCTCACTGCTGGAAGACGTCAACGAGCAGTTGCTCACCGGTGGCGGTGAATTGGATACCACCCGTGGCGCAGCCGTCCGCCCTTCCCTTCTTGCAGAGGACGCCCTGTTTTTCGAATGCGCCTGGTCTCTAACGTGGGACGAGGGCAAGGCAATCACATTGGGCCTGGCCATTGATGCATCGACGGGCATTTTCGAGGCGCTGGCAGGTGGGCAGGCTTCCGGCACAACACGGTCAGTGCGATTCCCCGTTTCCGAATCGGCCCTGAAGGACGCGCTTACAGAAGTCTACGTGGCCGAAGCAACTCATTAGTTTGTGAGGTCGGTAAAGCCAGTAAATCAGCTGACTCGCTAGCAATTTAGGCCTTCAGAACGCGCCATTAACTTCTGGTTCTACTCCAATATTCGTATAAAACTTATCGAAGTGTCGTTTAGCCGTCCGCAAGAATCCCCCGAAATCCTATGGACGCCTATATCAGCTTGTTAAGCACTTAATTAGGAAGAGTATTTTATTCTTTTTTTACCGTTTAGAATAGGTGTTTTAAAGCTCTCATCTTACCCAAATCTATGGTCTGTCACTGGACGGTTTAAGATACATAGAGCACTTGTCGAAGCCGTTGTTAGGCCTTTACGTTGTGTTTAGCTTGGCAGGATAAAACCGAACCTGTAATTACAGCAAAATGGACCTTTTAAACAAAGTATGGCCTCTTTATAGTATTTCTTGCAGCTTACCCTTTGTTATAATTATTATAATGCGTCAGATTCTAATTCTTTCGTATTTATTAGCACCCTACGTGAACCAATACTTCCCCCTTTTCACGGCCTAAAAGCCTGGGGGATATTCTGGAGAATATAAGAATGAAAAGTCGAGTTGTGGTGACCGGAATAGGAGTCATTAGCCCTCTGGGGCTCGACAGAAAGTCTACCTGGAAGGCCTTACTGGCCGGTGAATCTGGAATTGACCATATTACGTCCTTCGATACCGAAGGGTTCCAGACAAACATCGCCGCCGAGGTGAAGGGATTCGCACCCGAAGACTACGTAGGAAAGAAGCAGGCCCGCCGAATGGACCGCTTCGTACAGCTGGCCGCAGCCGCCACACTGGAGGCTGTAGAGCATTCGAACCTGAAAATTAATCCTGAAAACTGCACCCGCGTATCCGTCATGATATCCAGCGGCATAGGCGGAATCATGACCCTATCTGAGCAGATCGGAGTGCTGAACGAGCGGGGGCCGTCCCGCGTTAGTCCCTTCCTGGTGCCGATGATGCTGCCGGATATGGCCTCAGGCCAGGTATCAATCATGATGGGCGCCAAGGGCGCCAACTACTCGACAGTATCCGCATGCTCAAGCGGTGCCGACGCCATTGGTCAGGCGCTTGAAGCGCTCCAACACGGTGACGCCGACGTCGTCTTGGCAGGAGGCGCAGAAGCAGCCATCTGCCCCATAGGCGTAGCCGGATTCAACTCCTGCATGGCGCTATCCACCCGTAACGACGATCCCAAAGCCGCGTCAAGGCCCTTCGACGTAGACAGGGACGGGTTTGTTCTGGGCGAGGGTGCCGCAGTGCTGGTGCTTGAGACCATCGAAAACGCCATTGGCCGAGGCGCAACGCCTATCGCAGAGCTGGTGGGCTATGGGTCCACTGCAGACGCGAACCACATCACGCAGCCTGCCCCTGAAGGCGAGGGCGCTTCCCGAGCTATGCGAATCGCTCTGAAGAAGGCCGGTCTGCAGCCAGAAGAGATTGGTTACATTAACGCCCATGGCACCTCTACCCCGCTGAACGACAAGTACGAAACAATGGCCATGAAGGGCGTATTCAACGAAGAGGTATACAAGATACCTATCAGCTCCACCAAGTCCATGACGGGCCATCTTTTGGGTGCCAGTGGTGCACTTGAGTCTGCCATTTCGGTTATGGCTATAGTCAAATCGGTCATACCGCCGACCATTAACCTGGACAATGCAGACCCTGATTGCGATCTTGATTACACGCCTAACGTTGCACGAAAGGGCGTCATCAGGGCCGCCATGACCAACTCATTCGGATTCGGTGGCCATAACGCATCCCTGGTGTATCAGGCCTTCCAAGGGTAATAGGCCGCTCCCATGCCCTAGCCTGCCCTCTTCTAAGAGGTGCCAGTATTTGAAACCGCCGCGTGACGGGTACTCTTCTTTCGCTCCGAGCCATGCGGCCTTATATGAATTATGATTTCTAAGAAATGGCTAATGTCTGCCGCTCCGCCCGCAGGCTTCACCCAGGAGCTAGGACTTCCATCTTTTCACTCGCGCCTTCTATACAGTCGCGGCGTCCGCACACAGGCCGATATCGCCCCTTACCTCAACGCCGACCGTGGCGCATCATACGACCCTCTCATGTTCCCCGACATGGATATCGCTGTATCTCGCTTACGTCGCGCAGTGGAGTCTAAAGAGACCATAGGCATATTTGGCGACTTTGACGCCGACGGCATCACCGGCACGGCCCTGCTCATCAACGCGCTGAAGGACATTGGCGGCGCAGTGGTGCCGTACCTGCCTGACCGCGTCGACGAGGGCCACGGGCTAAATCCAGACGCTGTTCGTTACCTGAAAGAGCAGGGTGTGACTCTGCTAATAACCGTGGACTGCGGCACAACTTCTATCTCAGAAGTTGACCTGGCTGCCAACATGGGAATCGAGACCATAATTACGGACCACCACTCTGTGCTGCCCACTCTTCCAGCGGCATGTGCGATTCTTAATCCCAACCATCCGGACTCGGCATACCCCTTTCTTGGGCTGACCGGAGTTGGCGTGGCCTTCAAGCTGATTGAGGCTTTGTACGAGGACATGGGACTGCCCTGGCCAGACCATCTGCTGGAGCTTGTGGCCCTGGGAACGGTAGCCGACGTTGGCCCACTCACCGGGGAGAACAGGTTCTTCGTAAAAATGGGCCTAGAAAAGCTAAACAAAACACAAAATATAGGTCTCAGGGCACTAGCTGAGAGTGCCAAGTTGAAGTTCGGCTCATTGGACACGGAGTCCTTGTCCTTCGGCTTAATCCCCCGGCTCAATGTCGCCGGAAGGCTGGGAAATGCCATGATGAGCCTCGAACTGCTCACTGCCACCGATTCGTCCAAGGCGCAGGAATTAGCAAGCAAACTTGAACACAAAAACTCTGAACGTCAATCGCTCACGGAGCAGTCAATGGAGCAGGCCAACAGCCAATTGGATGCCCAGATCCGTAGCGGCAGCCTACCGTCTATCCTGATTGTCAAAAGTGACGACTGGATACCGGGAATTTTGGGGCTAATTGCAGGAAGGCTGTCCGAGCAGTATTACCGGCCAGCCATAGCCATTTCCACCGCAGGCGAACTCAGTAGGGCCAGCGCCCGCAGCATTCCAGAGTTCAACATGATCGAGGCCATCAGAGAGGGTCAGGATCTCTACGTGAAATCAGGCGGACACCATCAGGCGGCTGGCTTCACCATACCCACTGCTTCCCTGCCCGTCCTAGAGGAAAAGCTATACACATGGGCCGATGAGAAATTGCGCGATGTTGACCTGGCACCTGCCATCAATATCGACTGTGAAGTCCCTTTGTCCATGTTCACCAGAGAGAATTTCGACTTTATTCAATCGCTGGCACCCTTCGGCGAGGCCAACCGCGCGCCAGTCTTCATGACTCGGAACGCCCGCGTTGTGGAGTCCCGCCAGGTAGGGGGCCAGGGCCGCCACCTGAAGATGCGAGTCTATAACGACGGCGCAGCGTTCGGGGCCATCGCCTTTCGTCAAGGTGACAAGATCGGCGATGCCCAAAATGGCGTGGACCTCGTGTACACCGTGAGCATGGACACGTGGAGCTATCAGCCGAAGCTTCAGCTTATGGTGACGGACTTTCGCCCGGCTCGATAGTCCAGCTAGAGTGCAGCTCTCTCTACCTTCACTGCGCGTCCCGTGGCCGCAGACTCTATGATGGCAGACGTGACCTCCACCACTCGCAGGCCGTCCACTCCCGATGCTCGGAACTCCTGGTCGTTTTGCAGCGCCTTGCTAAATTCCTCGATCTGTCGCTTGTACAGCTCCTGCAGGCCGTCGTCATAGGACTCGGACATCTGGAAAGTCTCCGTGTCGACCTCCAACATGCCCGTACAGGCCTCCCATAGGGTGCCACGCAGCGCAATCCTTCCTTGGCTACCATATATCATGGCGTCGTTTTCCGACTCCGGTACGCGGCGACCAACAGTGATAGACCCCATGGTGCCGTCTTCAAAACGCATTGAGATGGACGCAGCCTGCTCCAGTGGGCTCTCCTCGGTCTGGCCGTCAGTCAGGGCCGCAACCTCGGCAATGGTCTTGCCTGTCATGAACTGGAGGATATCTATGACATGCACGCCGGTTCCCATGAGGGTGGACGCGCCGCCTATCATCTTGGGGTCTCCCCACCACTGAGAGCGACCGGTGCGAACGGGCGGGTTAACGACCCCTCGCTGCCCAAGGCACCACTGCCCCTGTACTAGCGAGACCTCGCCCAACGCCTTCTGGTCCAGAAGCTCCTTTGCCTTTATGTGGCCCGGATGGAACCTCAGGTGAAAGCCGACGCCCAGTTTCACGCCATGCTTGTCGCACTCGGTAACCATTTCAGCCGCGTCGGATACGCTGGTGGCCATGGGTTTTTCAGAAAGCACATGCTTCCCCGCCCTGGCGGCGGCTATCGTGTGCTCAGCATGCAGGAAATTGGGTGATGCCACGAAGACGGCATCAACGTTCGTGTCTGCCAGCATCGCATCCAGGGAGTCGTATGCTGCGTCAACACCATGCTTTTCTGCGAAGGCCTCAGCTGTTGCCATGTCCCGGCTGAAGACAGCTGCGAAGCCCGCGCCTGATGCCTGATTAATCGCAGGCGCGATTTTTATGTCGCTGTGTCTTCCAAGACTTATCAGACCCCATTTTGTTACCACATTCCACCCCCTAATATATTTTTATCGTTTATTTGTGGTACACGGTTTCAGTCTATAGACTCGTTACAGGACAGTAAACAAAAGCGCTCCCTATTTCGGTAGGGAGCGCTTCAAAATCACTATCTGTTGGGAAATACAACTCGAATTTACAGGATTACTGGTCCCTCTGCCTGCGACGTCGCTGCGCTCTTGTGCCTCGTTCGGTTCTCGTTGGCGGCTCAAGCGGACTGCCATCTGACGCCACTTGAATTCTTGATGCCGGCCTTGCCTTGATGATCAAGATCGGTATCGTGATGGCCAATACCATAATCGCAATTAGATGGGATTCTTGTAACCCGAAGGCTCTTTCGTTTATTGTCTCAATCCTCAGGAAGGAAATTGCGAATCGGCCCACGGCATAGAGAGCCAGGTACAGAGTAAAGAGCATTCCTGCGGGCCGGATCCTGTCTCTAAGCTTCCAGATCAGCACTAGAGCCAATAGGTTCCAGATTATCTCGTACGCAATCACGGGCTGCACAGCTATTGCGTTTATTAGCTCGCCGTTTAAGAGCTCGCGGTAGCCGTAGGCGCATCCCGCGCTGATAGCATCGGTGGCTGGATGGGTCCAGATAAACCCAAAGATGAAATCAGCAGCTGGCTTGGCGCAATGCTCGCCGTTAACAAAATCGCCGAGTCGGCCTATAGACTGCGAAAAGAGCATCACGGGGGCTGTTAAATCGGCGATAATGCCAACCGGATGCTTGGCCAAGATCGCGTAGGCGAAGCCACCGATAGTGCCGCCGAGAATGCCGCCCCAAAGGCCTATGCCACCAGTCCAGATGTATAAAATTTGAATCGGGTTGAACTGATATACATCCTCCCATCTGTCTATTACGTGAACCAGGCGCGCGCCGATTACCCCACCGATTATGGCCCAGATGGCTATGGAGTAAATAATGTCAGGGTCTATGCCCTTTAACGGCGCCCATCTTCCCACTAAGAAAACGGCGGAAGCTACAGCAATAAAGCTGAATAATCCGTGCCAACTCAGCAGGAAAGATCCCAAACCTACTAGATTAGGTCCTACTTCAATTTCGATCATGCAAATACCGCAATTAAGGATTGGTGGATATCGGTTGTTTTCATCATCTTAATGGCCACAACACAATCGCCCCCAGCGACTGTATACAGGCTTCCGCACTAAATCAACCGACTGTCCGTAAAGGAGCTTCCCTTCGGTTGAAAGCCACATTAAGGTAGCGGGGTGATTTGGCCATGTCAAGCCAATCTCCTAGCGGCAACTTTCCGATTGTTATGGTAATATAAAAAATACTTTCAAAGTTACCTATCGAGGAAGGCATATGCGGGAAGATGTAAAACGCTTCCTAGAGTACATGACGGTTGAGAGGGGCGTTTCCCCCAACACTCTTGTTGCTTACCGAAACGACCTCAACCAGCTAACAGAGTACCTTGAAACCTCCCACCCAGAGGACAATTTTGGGTGGGAGGAAGTCGTTGGCGAGATAATGACATCGTACCTTCTCCGCCTTCACGACCGGGGTTACTCCGATACTACTCGTGCGCGAAAGGTCGCCTCGGCCAAGTCTCTGTTCGGCTACCTGCTGGATGAGGGCGTGATTTCGAAAGATCCCACCGAAAACCTGAGCTCTCCTAGGATAGGCAGATCCCTGCCGGAGGCTCTGACCGTAGAAGAGGTGGAGGAGCTGCTCCGCTCTGTGTCCAGGGGAGACACTCCCGACGTCAAGCGGGACCAGGGCATGCTGGAGCTCCTGTATGCCAGCGGCTTGCGAGTTACGGAGCTGGTGTCACTGGACATCGACGACGTGAACCTTGAACAGGGCTCAGTTCGTTGTTACGGCAAAGGCGCCAAGGAGCGGGTAATACCCATTCACCAGAACGCCGTGGACGTTATTAAGGTCTATTTGGCAGATGGCAGGCCACATATATCCAATCAGAAGTCTGGACCTTCCCTCTTCCTGAACCGACGGGGCGAACGTCTGACTCGCCAGGGCTTTTGGCTGATCCTCAAGGGACACGCCAAGCGCGCAGGCATTGAGAAGAAGATTACGCCGCATACTTTACGACACAGTTTTGCCACTCACCTACTCAGGGGTGGCGCACCACTACGGCACGTACAGGAACTGCTGGGTCACGCCAGCATCACAACAACGCAGGTGTACACACACCTGACCAGCGAACACGTAAGATCTGAATATGATAAAGCCCATCCTCGGGCGCGCTAGCGATCAGGAGGATTTTTAAATGCCCACCAAAGCCAGCAAAGCGGCATCAAGGCAATCAAAGCTAAGCCGAAAGAAACGACGCGAAAAAATAGGGCCTCAACAGACTGACTCAGGCCCCGTCCCAGTAGACCAAATTGACACAGAAGATTCTGAAATTACCGATTCTACAGCGAGCGTAGATAGTAGCCAGCAGTCGGATGTCGCTGTCGCTGAGGTCGCACCCAAGCCACAGGCTACCTCATCGCCTGCCCCAAGGCGGCGGAGCGCACGTCGACCGGGTCTGCGAGTCGCAGACGTGGGAAATGCACAGGTCTACAAGCATCTCGGCAGCGAGCTAAGGCAGATAGGCATTATTTCTGTAATCATCGCAGCCATCCTGGTCACGTTGGCGTTCGTGCTGGGTTAATCACCAGCCAAAACACGATTTATATCGGTCCGGCCTGGCAATTTGCACAGGTCGGATTGAACAAATCCTCGAAACGGCATGTACAGGGATAGCCGACACTAGCTCAACTGGTACATATGCAGAGTATCGATTTCTCAGACCGCCTCAGGGCCACCCCTACCCGTCCCGGTGTCTACCTCATGCGAGATAAGGCCGGGAAGATTTTGTACGTGGGTAAGGCTGCCAGCCTCCGCCATCGCGTCCGGTCATACTTCGCACCTTCAGCCAACCTACCGCCAAAGATCGTGCGCATGGTGGCCAAGGTGCAAGACTTCGAATACATCGTTGCCGAGTCGGAATCTGAGGCCCTCATCCTTGAGTGCAATCTCATCAAGGAACACCAGCCTCAGTACAATGCCCGCCTCAAGGACGACAAGAGCTATCCATTTATCAAGATAGACGTATCCGAAGACTATCCCCAGGTGTACATTACCCGGCGAATCAAAAAGGACGGTTCGCGCTACTTCGGTCCCTTCGCGAACGCCGGCAGTGTAAGGCGCACGCTTGGTCTCCTCAAAAAGCTGTTCCCCTACCGGTCCTGCACCAAAACCATAACTGGAACCGATGAGCGTGCGTGCCTAGATTACTTCATCCACCGCTGCGTAGGCCCGTGCATCGGCGCTGTGAACAAGGTTCAGTACGCCGAAGTTATCGATCAGGTTTCCAATTTCCTTGAAGGCAAGACCAACGAGGTCGTGAAATCGATAGAGAAGCGTATGCTGGAGGCTTCGGACGAGCTTGAGTTCGAGAAGGCCGCGGCATTAAGAGACCAGCTTCAGGCCATTGAGAAGGTCCACGAAGGCCAAAAAGTCCTGCATCTGACCAATGACAACATCGACGTCATTGCCGCCTCTCTAGGCCCACGAGAGGCCTGGGTGGAGATATTCTTCATCAGGCAGGGCAAACTTATTGGCCGCGACAACTTTCTCATGGCGGGCACTCAGGACGATGGGCAGGAGAAGATACTGACGGCCTTCGTCAAGCAGTTTTACGAAGCTACGCCATATGTGCCTCCCAAGATACTTGTGGAGTACCCGCTGGAGGATGTCCCTGCGATCGAGACGTGGCTCAGAGAGAAGCGTAAAGGGGCAGTGGCTATCCAGGTGCCTCAGAGAGGCGAGAAACGCCGCCTGGTGAACATGGTGGCCGAAAACGCCGATCAGGGCTTCGCTCAGCTCAAAGTTAAGCAGTTGGCAGATACAGAGGCGATGGACTCAGCCATGTCTGAACTGCAGGAGGCCCTAAGCCTGCCCAACTTGCCCGAGCGAATAGAGTGCTACGACATCTCCAATATCCAGGGAACGAACACCGTTGGCAGCATGGTGGTGTTCGAAAATGGTAAACCACGGAACGATCACTACCGGCGCTTCAAGATCAAGACCGTAGAGGGAATAGACGACTATTCCAGCATGCGGGAGATGCTGACACGCCGTTTCCAGCGATTCTCAAAAGTAAAAGCTAACAGCAAAAATTCTTCAGGCGAAGGACAGGCTGACGTAACTAAGGCACCACCAAAGAACAGCAATGAGGCCTGGGGAATCACTCCCGACCTGGTTCTGATCGATGGAGGCAAGGGCCACCTCGGCGCTGCTCTCAGCGTTTTTCTGGACCTGGGAATTAACGACATACCGCTGGCCAGTCTTGCCAAGGAGAACGAAGAGCTCTTCGTTCCGCAGATGGCTGAGCCCATTGTCCTTCCTCGAGCGTCCCAGGGCCTCTACCTGGTCCAGAGGGCAAGAGACGAAGCTCATCGATTTGCTATCACGTTCCACAGGGACCGTCGCTCCAAGAAGAGCGTGGAGTCGGCTTTAGACCTGGTCCCGGGCGTCGGCCCCAAGCGCAAACGTCTTCTGCTAAGGAAGTTCGGATCGCTAAGAGGCATTCAGGCCGCTTCCATGGAGGAGTTGGCCGCCGTGCCAGGCATGACCCTGAAATTGGCCCAGCAGGTCAAGAATTACATATAGCCTGCCCGCCTAATCCTGGCGACCTCTCTTAAACCATCCCTTGACCTCTACTTTATCTCTCTAGCATTGTTTATGCCTGCCCTACGCCCAAAATCACGCCACTAACCAGGCCCGCACCGCCAAATGCCGATTTTCTTTTAGTGATAAGACAGCATCACTCTCTTACACCTTCTAATATTGTGTTTATACCTTGTCTAGAACATAGTTTTTATACAAAGTATCGAAAATAGGGTTTGAGCACAGCAAAAGGGCGGCTACTTTAGCCGCCCTTTTTTATTCAGAGTTGAATTGCCCTGCCCTGTTTTGGCTCAACCAAGAAATTACTAAGAAGAGCTTCCGTTGCCTCCTCCGGCCATTCGCATGAATGGAGCAAGCAGGCTTGTGAGCTCCATTGGCAGGATAAATTTGGTAGATTCGCTCTCGCCAATCTTTTGGAGGGTATCAAAGTATTGCAGGCTCATCGTATTGGAGTCGACGTTCTGCGCTACGCTGTACACGCGGTCCAAAGCCAGGCTGAAGCCCTCCGCCCGCAGTACGGCCGCCTGCTGGTCTCCCTCGGCCGCAAGGATTTCTGCCTGTCGAGCACCCTCTGCGGTAAGAATCGCTGCCTGGCGCTCTCCCTCCGCCACAGTGATCGATGCCTCCCTTACGCCCTCTGCCTCGATTACAGTAGCGCGGCGAAGCCGTTCAGCTGACATCTGCCTGTTCATGGCCTCCTGAATGTCCCTGGCTGGCTCAATCTCGCGGATCTCTACCTGAGTTACCTTGATACGCCAGCGCACGGTAATCTCATCTAGCTTATTCCGCAATTCCTCGTTAATGCGCTCCCTCTGCGAGAGGACATCGTCCAGAGGCATCTCGCCGATGACAGCTCTCAGGGTGGTCGTTGCGATGCCAACCACAGCGCTGCGATAGTCTACTACCTCCAGCACAGACTTCTCCGCTTCCTCCTGCATCACTCGAAGGTAGACTAGAAAGTCGATGTCTATCGGAGCGTTATCGCTGGTGATGTTGGTCTGGCGCGGAATGTCTATCACATCCTCGCGCATGTCTATGGTTTGCGTAGTATGGAATGGCCATAACAATATCTGAAGGCCGGGTTGTCGTAGGCCCGTGAACTTCCCCAACCAGAATACACCTAGAAGCTCATACTGCTGGACAATCTTAATAAACGGAATCATATCTTCTCTCCTAAATTCTCATCCTCGGCCTGGAAAACTCTAAGCACCAGACCCTCTACTGCCGTTACAAGTACCTCTTTACCGTTTTGTATAGGTTCCCCGTTATCGGACTCTGCTGACCACTGCTCTACGGCCACGTACACCGTGCCATGGGGGCTTAGATCAGTTGTTGCCTGGCCCATCTGGCCGATTAGCTCCCCTGAAGTAGTGGCCCTTGCATACACAGGCACGTTTTTCGCCTGTCGCATCGCTCTGGCCGTTAAAGATATTGAACCAACCAAAATAATAGTCACTATACCCAGCAGCCAGAGGCTTATATGTACGCTCGGTGCCGCCGGAAGCTGGGGAGCCGGTGGCGAGAAGCTCAGATTGCCAAACAGCAGGAAAGCCCCCAGTATGAAGCTTATCGCACCACCTGTGCCAGATATCCCTATTCCGGGTGCTTGAGCCTCCAGGAAGAATAGGACCATTGCAAAAAGGATCAGTCCCACGCCTACCCAGTTGACGGGCATGTTGCCTAGAGCCACGAAGGCCAGTGCCAAGGCGATAAGGCCAATAATTCCTGGCCCAAACAGTCCAGGAGTCGAAAACTCGATCAGAAGGCCTACTCCACCCACCGCCAATAGAAGAAACGCTATATCAGGGTTCGCGATTACACCAAGAAAGCGCTCTACCAGCGTTTTGGAAATGGTGGCGACGTGCACGCCCTCTGCTTTCAAAGTGGTAGGCCCCGTCTCTAATTGGACAGTCCTCCCGTCGAGCTGGACCAGCAGGTCTTCCAGGTCCTCCGCAACTATATCCACTACACCTAACTCCAGGGCCTCCGCCGCAGTGTAGGAGGTTGCCTCTAGCACCGTCCTCTCCAGCGCGTCAGAATTGCGGTCCCTCCGACTAGCGATTCCACGCAAAAGGGCGGCAGTATCCTCCATTACCTTGTCTTTTATCGTTTCGGGTAGGTCCTCGCCGACCGACATGATAGGAGAGGCCGCACCTATACTCGTAGTCGGCGCCATGACGGCAACATGAGCGGCAGAGGTTATGAACGTCCCGGCAGAAGCAGCCCGAGCCCCTGAGGGTGATACGTACACAATGACGGGGATCGGTGAGGCCAACAGAAGCTCAACGATGTCTCTGGTGTCCTGTAGGGTGCCGCCCGGAGTGTCCAGACTTATGATCAGGAACTCGTAGCCACTATCCGAGGCGGTTGTGATGCCCCTGCCCAGGAAGCCGGAGGATATCGGATCGATGGTGCCGTCTATGGCCATGACTCCTGCCGTGTGGCTAGAGGCGACGACAGGCGCAAAGCTACTAATGACGAGGTATCCGCCAAAGCCCAGTGCCATAAAGAGCAGCGCTAATTCACGTCTCATATCCGCACCTGATCCGCAGTTCTAAGTGTGGGACGGCTTTAAAGTAGATAGTACCGACCTTAGAGAAAAATGGCAAATCCCTGATAATTAGTATGTTTTTACGTTTTGGTTTGGTAAATTAGAGTGGTTTTGGCCAAGTCGAATCCTAGGCCATGGACTGGTGTATATCAATATGTGGAGAACTTGCTGTAGAAGCCCGAGTAGGGGTCGACATTACGAGTGCAAATGGCCTCTCCACGTTCCTGGGCAGTGGCGGCCACCATGGCGAAATAGGCCAACCTGCCTCGCTCCTCTGGATTCGCTGATGCGATCCACAGTCCTGCCTGCTTGGAAGCGGCCACTGTAAACGGCGCTTCCTGTAAGAATGTGAGAATGCTGCTATAAGCGATTTCGGCATGGCGGTCCAGCTCAGGGTCGTTCCAGAGGTGAAAAACGGTCAGCGACGACACCGCAGCGGTCACCTCCCTGTCAATGATGGTGTCTATGACGTTCTGCGCCCCAACATCACCCTTTCGAAAGTCATCAAATAGAGTGTTGTCCACCAGAATATCCGCCACGCCTAGTCTCCTCTTTTGCTAAAGCTCTGCCGGATTAGCTTCTTGGCCTCATCCTCGGACAGCTCTACAGGTGAACCTACAGGCTGCCGACTCTGCATTCGCACGTATTCGTCTTCCCAAATAGAGGGTTGTCTGGAGGGACGTCCTTCGACCTCAGCAGAACTGACTCCCCTGCCTTTACTTGTTAAGGACAGCTCCAAAGCTTCCTCGAGGAATTTCCGTAGCGGGATTCTTAGTTCTGTTGCCCGGGCCTTTGCCGCCAGGTATAGGTCTTCCCGCACCGATGCATATATCTGTCGTGTTGGCTGCTCTTTAGGTGTAGTCATAATACTATTAATCTACCGACATATGTACATATTGTCAATATGCGATTTCGGCTACACTATTTTAATATCTCGGAGAACGTGACAGCAAATGTGCGCTGTCTTTAAGGCAGCAGAAGAGTGCAAAGGCACTGGTCCAAATCACCACTACACATACCCTTTTTTACCCAATTACAAAATACAATTCTTCTGCGTCCTACAATACAGGCCTCCAGAAATCCCTCCTCTTAGATCGGCCGTAGAGAGACGATATTTCCTCTCCCCTGCCATTCCCTATATGTCTTCACTAAAATAAACTGCGAACTTTTCGGAACGATTGTTCTGCCAAATCACAGCAGTGCTTAATTGTCTGGCTGGAATTTTGGGACTTACCTGTTCCCTACCAAGATGGATAGATCAGCGGCTGATGTTATAATGTCCGGCGTTATGAAAATTGTCATTGCACCTCAAGCCTTCAAAGGAAGTATCTCTGCCCTGGACGCAGCTCGAGCTATGCGCGACGGCGTCTTGCGAATAATCCCAGACGCTGTCGTTGAACTAGTCCCCGTGGCCGACGGCGGCGACGGAACGCTGGAAACGCTGGTGGAAGTCTCCAACGGCGAGATCCGCGCAATCGAAATCACTGGTCCTCTTGGCGAGCAACGGTCCGCCGAATGGGGAGCAATGGGCGATGGCACAACCGCAGTCATCGAAATGGCCCGCACCTCAGGTCTTGCCCTGGTTCCGCTGGAAGAGCGCAATCCGCTGACGGCGACAACCTACGGTCTGGGCGAGACTATTCGCGCGGCGCTGGACGACGGCTTTCGGCGATTCATCATCGGCATTGGCGGCAGCGCGACCAACGATGGTGGAGCGGGAATGGCTCAGGCCCTCGGAGTCAGTCTCGTCGACTCTCAAGGCAACGCCCTGCCCTACGGCGGCGCAGCGCTGTCCAACCTGCACAGCATCGACATGTCTGGCCTCGACAGCAGGGTGCGCGAGTCCGAGTTCATGGTTGCGTGCGACGTAAACAATCCGCTAACTGGACCCACTGGTGCCTCGGCGATATACGGTCCTCAAAAGGGAGCGTCGCCTCAGATGATCGGAGAGCTTGACGCAGCCTTGGCCCACTTCGCCAGCATCGTCAAGCGCGATATCGGCGCTGACATTCTGGACGTGCCTGGATCGGGCGCTGCGGGTGGACTGGGCGGCGGGCTAATAGCTTTCGCCGACGGAGACCTGAGAGCAGGTGTCGACATCGTGCTGGATACGGTGGAGCTGGACAAGTTTCTGCCGGGGAGCGATCTCGTTATCACCGGCGAAGGGGCTATCGATCACTCGACCATCTACAACAAGTCTCCTGTGGGAGTGGCGGCCCGAGCGACCAAACTGGGCATACCGGTAATTGCGATAGCTGGTTCATTAGGTGAAGGCTTCCGCGATGTTCACCAGCATGCCATTGATGCGGTGATGTCCATGATGACATCGCCAATGACCCTGGACAATGCTTCAGGTCAAGCGGCCGAGCTACTGGCAACGTCGGTGGAAGAGGCCTTGCGGCTTATGCAGGTCGGCGCTAAGGTATTCAAGAATTCCGGGCCTGACCAACTCAGCCGATAAGCACCATGTGAACCTCACCGGGGCCGTGAACTCCGGTAACAATCTGGTATTCAATATCGGCAGATCTGCTGGGCCCGCTAATGAGGTTCATGTAGCTGCCCAGATTATCGTTCAAGAATTCCTTACGCCGCAGCGTGAAAAGCTCGTCCAGGCTGGGCAGCACCTGACCTTTTTCTACAACTGCGATGTGCACCGGCGGCAGCAGCGACACTACCCTGCTAACGCCTTTTTGCGCTAAAAGAACGGCTGTGCCCGTTTCGGCGACCGCGTAGTCGACACCAGTGATTCCAATGTCAGCGTTAATGACCTTTAGACGAAAGTCATCGCGCTGGGCCTTCTTGTCCGAATCGTCGTCCAGGACCATGGCTTCCAGCTGGACGCCCGTTCCACTGAGCGCGGCATCGAGATGTAGGTCGTCAAGAGCGGAGTGGCCGGAAAAGAGAACGGAGGTGGCCTCCATATCTCTAACGATGCTGAGAATGTGATTCGCGGCCTCAGATGCGGTTTTGCATCGGGCTACTCGCCAGCCAGCCCCTTCCGCCGACTTCTCCAGCAGGGCCATGTACTCATCGGCATTAGCCTCCAGGTCTCGCGAGATTGCCTGCGCCTTAGACTCCACCTGCTGATTGCTCAAAGCCAGATAGGTGTCATCAGGCGGTGCCGGAGGAGGCGCGCCCACTTCACGACCTAGGGAGCGGCGAACGTTGGCAATGAATTCCTTACTGTCCATAGCCTAGCCCTTCCAACGACTGCGGAAAGGCTTCGATGCCAGAGCAGGAAACGTCCTCAGCTTTGACCAGTTCGACAGCGGCGGTGGCAGCTTCGTAATGCGGCCGTCTTTAGCAACGAGCTTCTGCAATATTCTGGCCATGCCACCAAACACACGCAGGCCCATGCTGCTGGAAAGCGCAAACCTCCAGAGCTTGAAAGTCATGGCCTCCCCGAAAGGTGCAGACTTGTGCTCAGGGTAGTTATCGCCCTCTGCCAACTGGTGCCGCATGTAAAGCAACATCCGCGGAATGTTGATCTTAACGGGGCAGGCCTCTTTGCACGCACCACATAGGCTTGAGGCGTATGGCAGGTCCTTGCCGTCGGACAGTCCCGTGAGCATGGGGGAGACGATAGCGCCGATAGGCCCAGGATAGACCCAACCGTATGCGTGTCCACCGACCTTGCGGTACACCGGACAGGCGTTCAAGCACGCGCCGCATCGCAGGCAGTACAGAGACTCTCTCATGGCAGGGTCAGCCAGCAGTTTGGAACGACCGTTGTCCACTAAAACAAGATGAAATTCCTCCGGACCGTCCTCATCGTCGTCCTTGCGAGGTCCTGTTATCGTAGTCACGTAGCTGGAGATTCGCTGACCTGTGGCCGATCGAATCAACAGTCGCAGCATAATTCCCAGGTCCTCGATAGAGGGAACGACCTTTTCCATTCCGGTAATGGCGATATGCAATTTAGGCATGGATGAAGACATGCGTCCGTTGCCTTCGTTGGTGACCAGCGCCACAGTGCCAGTCTCCGCAACGATGAAGTTCGCGCCGGTAATTCCCATATCAGCATTGATAAACTTCGATCGAAGCTGACGCCGTGCTTCCATGGCAAGGTCAGTGATCTCGGTCATTCGAGGAGTGCCCAGCTTCTCCTGAAAGAGATCTGACACCTCTTCTTTGGACTTGTGGATAGCCGGTGCGATTATATGGAAGGGAGTCTCGTCCGCCAGCTGAATAATGTACTCGCCAAGATCCGTCTCGACAGGCTCTATGCCCGCTTTCTCAAGCTCATGGTTTAGGCCCATCTCCTCGGACACCATGGACTTGCCCTTGATGACCAGCTTGACGCCTCTTACCTTGGCGATATCGACGACGTATTTATTGGCCTCCGCGGCGTCCTTGGCGAAGAAAACCTTGCCCCCGGCTGCGGTGACGGTGCGCTCTACCATCTCCAGATAGTAGTCGAGGTTCTCTATCGTATGTTCCTTGATGGCTCGCCCACGGTCACTCAGCTCGTCCCAATTGGGAGTGGCCTCGGAAGCAGAGATACGAGCCTTATGGAAGCCGTCATAAAGGCCAAGCAAGTTTTTCTGAATCTGGTCGTTGGCCAGGGCCTCTGACGATAATTGGGGGAACTGCTTGATTCGAGATTGCATAGAGTAGCCTCTAGTCCTATCCGTTCGCTCTGGGCTTCTGCCCGATGGCGTCATCCAGTAGCTTGGCAAGGTGCACCGACTGCACGCCGGAACCGGCCTTTTCCAGACCGCCGCCGATCTGCATCAGGCAGCTGCAGTCACACGCAACAACTGAAGACGCGCCTGTCGAGCCAATGCGGTCCAGCTTGTCTTGAAGCATAGCACCGGATATCTCAGGATACTTTACCGAGAAGGTACCACCGAATCCGCAACAGACCTCAGCTTGGTCCATCTCCACCAGTTCTACATTCGGTAGCGAATTTATCAGGGCACGAGATTGAGTGGTCGCGCCCAACTCTCGGCGTAAGTGGCAGGACTCGTGATATGTGACCTTCTGCATATCGGATTGCGCTGCATCACCAATCAGGTGTCCAACATCCGCTATGCCCAGAACATCCACTATGAACTCCGACAACTCGAAGGTACGCTCCGCCAGAGATCGAGCCTTTTGCAGAGACTCTGGTTCGTCATGAAAGAGTTCTGGATAGTAGATGCGAATCATTGTGGCGCAGGAGCCAGAGGGAACAACAACATATTCCGAATGCTGAAAATGGTCCAACACCCGTCTCGCCAAGGGCTTGGCATCACTCCAGAAGCCTGCGTTAAAGGCCGGCTGACCACAGCAGGTTTGGGCTTGAGGAAAATCTAGCTCCACGCCAAGCCGCTGGAGCACTCGAACCGTGCTCTCGCCAACCTCTGGGTAGAACTGATCGATGATACAGGTGACGAATAGCGAGGCCTTGACCTGTCCGCTGCTCGCAGCCATTAAAGAACCAGGCCGTGCACCACGAAGCCCGCTGTCCAGCCGATAATGAACGAAGGGCCACCGGCAAATAGCCAGCCTTCCGTCCCTTCCTCAGCAGGGCCGTGCCTCTTGAGATAGAGCAAGAACAGTCCCAACCCTACAGCGAGCAATATCACCGAAATGTTATTGACGCCGAGGATGATTCCTATTATGAAGCCAATAATGGCCCAGGAGAATGGGGTATCTAAATAACGTGCATAATCCATAGCGTACGAAGGATACACTCCCAACAACCCGGATGCAACGAAATGGCATCCAATAGATGTCAGCATAAGCGGCCTGTTATCCGGTCACATAGTTGGCAATAGCACCGGTCCGCTGCAATAATTGGAGTTGCACCAGTGCTATTGCCGAAATTAGGAGTAATTCCATGACCTCTGCCATCGATTCTTGGAAGCACCAGGTTGAAACCCACCACGCCCAATCGGAGGCTGTGCAGGCCAAGGCCCAGTGGTCGTCAGGCGACTTCTGGAAGCCATATGCGCGGTACTTCCGGCAAGACCCCAGGCGGGTCAACGATCCCGTCATAGACAAGATTACGTCCAAAATCAGTTCCACCTCGACGGTGCTAGACGTTGGAGGTGGCGCAGGTCGAATTGCGTTGCCGTTGGCGTTGAAGGCTTCCCACGTCACTGTTGCCGAACCCTCCGAGAGCATGATCGAGCAACTTCAGGAGGAGGCAAAGCAGTCGGGAATTACCAATATCTCCGTGGTACAGAGCAATTGGGAGGACGCCAAGGCTGAACCGGCCGATGTGGTGATATGCGCCCATGTTCTCTACGGTGTGGCCGACGCAGAGCATTTCATCCGCAAATTGGCCGAGCACGCCAAACAGGAGGTCATGATTTTGTGCTTCATGAAGGCGCCGATTTCACGGCTATCGCCGTTCTGGCTTCCCGTGCACGGCGAGGAGCGCATCGATATGCCAGGGCTGTCTGAACTGATGCCTCTGCTCTGGGAGATGGGCATTTACCCAGATGTGGATATGCTGGAGGCGACCGAACAGCAGACCTTTGAGAACCCAGAACAGGCTCACGAGCAGCTTCTGACACGCCTGTACGTGAAGCCCGGCACGGAGGAGGATGAGCGACTGAAGACGGCTATCCAAGACCTGCTGATTGAGACGCCAAACGGTCTTGCCATTAAAGATGTGGCACCGGGACGGCAAGGACTTATTAGCTGGAGTCCGGAAAGCTAGCGCTGCCATTCTGCCTGACTCAGGCCAATCTCATGCCAACCCACGTGGGTATGGCAGATCGGTGCTTCGTTAACCCAAATTATTAATAAGCCAATTGTCTTGCGAGGCCATGTTGGCCATGTGGCTCTAAAAAGCAATGCAACCTATTCACCGCTAAGCTAACTACTCGAAACACGGTATTTCGAGTGCCAGCCACCGCCTGTCCAAGTGCTCACCGTTCGTGGAGTTATCCTAATGAAGCAGCGGGGCTCGTCCTTTGTGCTATTGAAATAGCGCATGCCCTCTTCTTCGCCCAGGTAGCGTATTGCCCTGGTGGGCGCCGAATGCAGCCAGGCATCGTCCTCTATGACCGCCTCGGCCTCCATGATAACCCTGGTGTAAGGCGAGTCGTAAGTGTCGATGCACACCGATACCTTCGAGTTTGTCCTGATATTGGCCACCCATTGGGCCGCCTGCCGCCCTGCAACGGTGAACGTCTCCCCATCGTAGTCGAACCAGACAGGGCAGACGTAAGGCCACCCCTCCAGTCCTATAGTGCCAAGCTTCATGATAGGTCGGCCTGTGGTCAGGAATTCAAGTAACTGTTCCGATGTAAGTCCAGGCAACGCGCTACTCCTAGATGCCTTCAGCGTAGGCAGAGTGGAAAGAGTCCACCCCTGCCGTCAAGCCGTCTTCGCCTCGCAAGATGGCTACCGGACTGGCGAAGCTGGCAAAGCCCGCCTCAACCTGCCCACCGCCAATGACCCTTGGCGTATGCCCTCGGCCTTCCAGCGCGGAAAGCAGGGCAGCATCATACCTGGGGTCCACGCTGGTGAAGGGCATGCTGCAGTCCAGTCTTGGCGAGTCAATGGCTGCCTGAGGCCCCATGCCGAAGTCCAGAATCTTGATGATCTGCTGTGTTACACAGTTAGTTATGCGCCTTCCACCAGAAGCTCCCACGGCCAATTTAACGCCGTCAGAGTCCATGACCAGCGCAGGCGTCATGTTGTTCAGAGGAAACTTGCCTGGGGCGATGGAGTTAACGCGGCCAGGCTCGGGGTCGTACCACATCATTCCGTTATTCATAACCACGCCGGTGCCCTTGGGAATAATACCGGAACCAAAGCCCGACATGATGGTGTTCGTCATGGAGACAGCATTGCCATCACCGTCGATGACACATAAGTGGGTCGTGCCGTTGTCGAAACCAGGCCTGCTGGAGGCCAGCACCTTTTCCGGACGGCGTCCCTCTTCAACCCATGGGTCTCCTGGCAGGAACTGACTTGCCGCATGCGCTGCGACTTCTCCACGCCGTCGAGCAATGTACTCGTCGGACACCAGGCCATTCCAAGGCACCTCCGCGAACTCGGGGTCTGCCACATATTCGAAGCGGTCCGCGTACGCCAATCGCGCGCAGGTGATGTACGTATGCAGCATCTCTTCGCTGTTATGCCCCATTGACGCCAGGTCGAATCCATCCAAAAGCTTCAGTGTCATGGCGCTAGTAATGCCGGCGCTGGCAAAGGGCGGAACCCGTACGGTGTATCCTCGATAGGAGAACTCTAGGCCCTTGTCCCATACGAAGGGCTTGTACTGCGCCAGATCGTCCATAGACAGGCTGCCGCCGTTTGCCTGTATGTCTGCCGTCATAGTCTTGGCGAAGTCGCCCTTATAGTAGGCATCAGGGCCTTCTCGACCAATAGCTTCAAGAATATTTGCCAGCTCAGGCTGTTTCAGGTTGGCGGGGTTCGATAGATCGCCCAAGGGCATGTTGCCTCCGGGCATCAAGACCCGCCGAAGCTCTTCATACTTGAAAAGCATTCCCGCCAGAGTTCCCATGGCATAGAGGCTGTGCCAGCCTGGCGCAAAGCCCTCTCTAGCCAAGCGTACAGCAGGTGCAAGAACATCTTTCAGGGGCAGTTTTCCGAATCGGCTATGAGCTTCGCAAAGGCCTGCAACCGCACCCGGGGTGGCAATAGACCTGTAGCCCTCAATGTTCTCGTTGTTTTTGACCGCAGGCCAGCCGAAGTTGCCCACAGCCCCCTCTCCGGTCAGCTGGAACATGTCCGGCGTTGCGGACAATGGCCCTCGCATGGGAAAGCCTATGACGCCACCTGCCTGCCCCATCTGGTAGACCAGGTAGCCTCCGCCACCTATGCCGCTGGACGCTGGCTCCACGACGCCCACTGCAAAGCAGGCAGCCACGGCAGCATCCACAGCGTTTCCTCCGCTTTTCAGCATTTCGAGCCCTGCCTTCGTGGCTTCGGGGTCCTTGGTGGCGACCATTCCGTTAGACGCCGTTGCTTCGGTCTTGACGAGGTTGGTAACTGTAGACTGGTTTTGCATTTTTTGCATCCTTGGCGCCTCCTAAAATAGGTGGCGCTAGCATACTATTAGCCTATAAAGCCGTCAATCACATACATTGCGCCTGTTCTTATTAAGGTACATTGGGGGTTGCTACGATGCTTTTCACGCACAAATAGGTAATCATCTCAATATGCGATACCTATTCGCTTTTTGGGCAGTATTGATTATCGGCGCAGTCGGGTGGGGATTAACTACTCGAATAAACTCTGTGTTCGATTTTTCATCACCCAAACCAGCCAAGGTCGAGGCCGTGCCCCTGGACGAGTCCGCCAACCTGGCTAAAGAAGCGGTGGACAAGATCATTAGCAACTCCCGGGGAAGAAGCTATCGAACAACAAATATGGAAACTGCCGAAGTAATCAAGGCGTTCGACGGCGATACTATCGAGGTGTACACCAATGGCGACCTGATGATAGTGAGTTACCTTGGCATTGATGCTCCAACTCTGGAGGTCCCCGCAGATGACTCGGAGCCATTCGCTGTTGAGGCTTTGGAGCGCAATCGAGATGTTGTGGAAGGCCAACAGGTCTGGCTTGAACGAGACATGATCGAGCAGGACGAGGGCGGACGACATCTCCGGTACGTATATGTTGGCGAACTCATGGTGAACGCCCTACTTCTATACGAAGGCCTCGCCAGAGCAGATGAATTTTCTCTAGCGCTGAAGCATGCAGATATCATCCGCCTGGTCGAGCAGCAAGCGATTACGGATCACCGAGGTGCGTGGCTTAGAGATTGGTCTAGCGCCAGCGGACGACGGTAGCTGACAGGGCTTTGCCACTCAGCTAGTGGCCGTTCTCTTCTGAAACTAGACCGCCTCGAAGCGCTCGGACTCTGCTGGCTGAGACCAGAGGGCATCCGCTCCCGTCATTGCCGAAGCTCGCTCGGGACTGGACCTCCACTGATCATATATCTCGTTGCTGTCCCACCTGACCATAGTGGTGATCTTGGTAGGCTCGCTCAGGGAGTAGTAGGTCTCTCGGCTCACAAAACCAGGAGCCTTGCCCTGTGCCACCCCGTTACCGTCTAGCATGTCACGAGCCTCTTGAAGTTTTTCCCCTTTGGCCCAGTGATGGGTCAGTACACCTATCATATCCCCTCCTGTTTTGTGCAGTAGCCGGTGCATTACGCACTTTCCATATGCCCTGCACTTTGACGCCTAATTTGGCGCTGACGAGTTCGCGGGCCGAGTGTAGCAGTGGCAATATCCAGCGTCAATAAAGCAGCAATTGGATGTTGCATATGAGTGTAACACCGCCCATGATATAGAGATGCGCCAACGAGGAAAGGTTTACCCAGGCTGGCACGTCCTAGCGGGCGTGTCCGGCATCAATTTTGCCAACGGTGCAACCACAATTGGCGTTCTCACTGTATTCGTCCTACCCTTCGCCGACGATTTCGGCTGGACGCGCACTCAGATAGCAGGGGCAACCAGTATCGGGGCGCTACTTGGCGCCGCAACTGCCATCTTTACGGGCCGGCTAACGGACAGCATAGGAGCACGCATTCCCCTGGTCGTCGGCGGGCTAATGGTAATCGTCGCCATGCTGAATCTGGCCGCAATGCAGACCTTGGTCTGGTTCTACCTCGCCTTCGGACTGGCCAGGCTGGCTGACCAGGGATTCATCCAGCCGTCGTCACCTCCCGCTATCTCCAAGTGGTTTCTGAGACTAAGAGGGCGGGCACTAGCCATTCTGTTCTTCGTTACCTCCGTCGGCGGTGCGCTTCTTCCCCTGGTGGCACAGCTGACCATAGACGTCATCAGCTGGCGAGTGGCCTGGCTAATACTAACTGGAGTAATGCTGATCATTGGCGTCTTACCGACGCTTTTTCTTGTCCGACGCCAGCCGGAGGATCTTGGCCTGAACATGGACGGTGCTTCGACTTTGCCAAGAGCGGTCGTGAGAGATCGTGGCCCGGTCGCTGCACCCGCCGACCACGAGGATCACTGGACGCTGCGAGAGGCCATTCGGCATCCTGCGCTGGCTCTAATTCTCTTGTCGACGTTCTCGGTGGGCATAGCGAGCTCGGGAGTTACGCTGCATCTTGTGCCCTATTTCGTTCAGAAGGGCCTCACTCCAACCACAGCAGTAGGCGCTGTCAGCATAGGTTTTCTCGCATCAGGATTTAGCAACCTGCTGTGGGGCATATTCTCCGACAAGCTATCGACCAGATATATGCTGGCCTTCAATTACGGGCTTCGTCTGCTCTCTTTGATACTGCTTCTAAGGACCGACACCCTGGCAATGGCATACGTATACGCCGTCTTGATGGGGTTCTCCGAAGGTGGCATCAGAACGCTGGGTACATTAATACTTGCCGACTACTACGGCCGACGAAGAATCGGGTCCATATTCGGCGTGAGCAGGGCGATACAGGTCACGGGGTTCGCGCTAGGACCTCTGATAGCAGCCCTGGTCTTCGACTTAACTGCGAGCTATACAGGGGCGTTTACCTCCTTCATCTTTGTGCTGATGATCGGCACAGTGTTCATTGTGGCGGCCAAGCCACCCAAGAAACGCACTTCGCCCAGCTGACGCCAGGGATAGGCGGAGCAATTCTCATAGGTAACAGTCTATGCTCAGTCGTACTTTCGACGACAATCGTGGACCAACATAAGTAAGAGGAGAAAGACTTGGCTGATAAGAAAAAGGTTCTGGTAACGGGAATGGCTGGACAGATTAGCGGCATCATCCGAGACCAGCTAGGCGATCGTTACGAGCTAAGCGGCCTCGACTGGGTCTCAGTAGACTCTGTGCCCTCAATTACAGCCGATATCTCCGACTACGATGGCATACGTCCGGCATTTGAAGGCGTGGACGTCGTCGTGCATCTGGACGCTGATCCCAGACCTCGTGGATCGTGGGAGTCCATCCTGGACAACAACATAGTCGGCACCAGAAATGTATTCGAGGCGGCCAAGGACGCGGGTGTAAGCCGGGTCGTCTTCGCCAGTAGCAATCACGTGGTCGGCTACTATCCGCTCAAGCAGGACCCTTACAAAGCCATTTACGACGGCAGGCTCGACGAGGTGCGACGCCCCTTCCCAGCCCTGACAACTGACCTGATTCGTCCCGACAGCTACTATGGGGTCAGCAAGGCATTTGGCGAGGCACTGGGCAGCTATTATCACGATGCCCATGGTCTATCTGTGATCTGCCTGCGCATCGGGTGGGTAATGACACCAGACGACCCCAAGTTCTCTCCGCCATCCCTATCGTTATGGCTCAGTCACAGGGACGCGGCTCAGCTGATGCAAAAGAGCATCGACGCCCCTACGTCTGTTGGCTTCACCATTGTTAACGGCGAGTCCGACAACAGCCTTGGCATCTGGGACATCGAGACTACGCGACAGGTGCTCGGCTACACCCCTCAAGACGGCGCAAGGGAGGATTGGACACCTCAAAAAGACCGCCCCAGCTTTGTATAAAGCCCCGTAGCAGCCCGTTCCAGCCTCCGCTTACTCCCCGGCCGTCAGCCTGCTTAGAATGCGTTGGTGGCTAATTATCGCACATAATATTTTTACTTAATTAAAATTAATTTAATATTTGGCATAACTATATAATTAAGCAATTTGGATTTTTCTAAGACTAATACAAAAATATAGCAAAACATTTAGATAATTCTTCTAATATCTGGACCACCTGTCTTGATTGAGGCCATCGTTTCATATTCATATCAGAGGGAAGCATGGCTGCAGCCGTTGGCCATTACCTGGCCTTTACGTGGCTTGGGCTTGCGTGGATCATCCGCGGGCTGGTTTGCGGTGGCGATACTGGTGACTCTGGTGATTAGCCAGCCGAAGCGGCCATCACCATCAAGGCCAACGTGACGAATATTAGTCTGTGAAGGCCCAGAGGCTGACGCTCATGTCGCGGGAGCCCGTTATTAGGGTCTTACCGTCTTCCGTAATTCCCAGGCTTTTTACACCGCTGGTATGCACGTCCAATATCTGGATAAGAGATCCATCGCTAACTCGCCAGACCCCCATAGTGCTGTCATCCGATGCTGGAATGAACTTGGTGCTGTCTGGCGTGAAGATCAAGTCGTTGATCCGAGCCTCGTGACCAACAATCACGAGCACAACCGAACCATCCAACGCGTTCCACAAGCGGATTTCGTTATCGCTACCTGTGGCCAGAAGCAGGCCATCATCTGAGAAGGCGACCGTGTTTACTGAGGACAGGTGTCCCTTGAACTCCCGCACCAGGGTTCCATCGATTACGTCCCACTGCTTAACACCCCGGTCGCTGGAGACTGTGGCAATCGTTGCGCCATCGGGGGAAAATGCCAGATCGTTAACAGAGACTTGCTGTGCTCTCTGATTTTCAGAAGACGCTCTCCAGTTTCCACAGACCATAATGATGCGCTCTCGTCTTTAGAGGCTGTCGCAATCAGCGTACTGTCTGGGGAAAATATTATCGCGTTTACGGAATCGCCGTACCCATTCAGACTGCGGTCAATTTCCCACTGCGGCAAAATAATCCATGAGATTCCGATCTCGTCGTCCGAAGCCGTGACTAGACGAAGCCCATCTGAAGAAAATTCGACATCGTTGATCGCGCTAGAATGGTCCCTCAGCCGGTCTATGGAAGTCGCCAATTCCACATCCATTATTTCTACTCTGTTGTTGCTTAGCCCTGCAGCGAATATTTTTCCGTCTGGAGATATATCAACTGCGATTACCTGCTGTCCCAACTGATATGTTTTGACCAGCTCGACGGTGCTAGGGCTGGCCGTCGCAGTGAGAACGGACGTAGGCGTAGATTCGGGCGTAGCAGTGCTGGTAGGCGATGGCTGGACGGAAATTGCCGTCGGGCTAGGAACGCTCACAGCCTCTGGAGTAGGCGTCCAAATCGGCGTAGGAGACGGCACCACGTTGGGAGTAGCGGTAGGCAATGTCGTCCCTGCTGCTGGCAAATCTGGCGTCTCTGGCGATAAGGTCGCGGTGGCTAGCGGCAACCAAAAATTCGGGACCTTGTTTGTCGTTATGTTGCTAGTTGGTGTGTTGCTATGAGGAAGGCCGCTAAACACTGGCGCAACATCAGGGTCAGATGACTGGCTAGAAGGATTCAAGAAAGCTTCGACTTCTTCTCGGGAATAGCCTTCATAAGACTTAACAGCCTGTTTCGAGGATGCAGAGGGGCCCGCATACACCTCATCATCGGCCCCGGCCCGACGGCGGGTATTCCACATGCTGCCAAAATGATGACCAGCAAAGTGGCTCCCCAAGCCAAATAGGTCCCTGCTTTGCGCTTGAAGGCCGTAGTTAAAATCAATGCTTTCTTCGCCCCTACCTTGCAATACACCGCACTTCTGCCCTTAAAAGGTAAACACCACGTCTATTGCGATAAACGGCATAGGCCAGTTCTGGGACTAATGTCCAGCAGCGCTGCATTAGCTAGGGCAGGCTGGACGTGCCTATATTCCCACTACCTTCGAACAGCAATATGCGAAGGCCATTGGATTTCAACACCTGACGACTCTCGGCCGCAGTCGCACGGGACACGACACTGGGGCAAATTTACGTATTCTGTCTGATCGCAAATAGGTGCTAGCACCGTAACACTCCCGTAATTCAGAAGGTGCCAAAAAAGGACGCCGCATTAGCGACGTCCCTTTTTTTTCGGCTGCTAGCGATAAGAGGCGCTCTGCCCTCCGTCCACAAGGAGCGTGGCACCGGTAACGAAGGCCGATTCATCCGAGGCGAAATACAGAGCTGCGTACGCCACATCCATAGGGTGACCCATTCTTTTCAATGGCTGAGTCTTGCTTCTCCGCTCATTGAGTGCTGGATCGTCGAGTTCGTCCCAGTTAATCCTGGACATCTCCGTTGCAATTGCGCCGGGCTCGATGCAATTGGCCCTGATGTTGTCTTCTGCATACACCACGGCGCACTTCAACGTGAGCGCCGTCAGACCGCCCTTCGAAGCGTGATAAGAGGATGCCGAATTATTGTCGGCCTGGCTATCCAGCACAGACGAGTTGTTTACAATGGAACCACCGCCTGCTTTGCGCATCTCCGGCACCGCGTGCTTGATGCAGAAGTACGCTCCGCGAAGATTAACGCCCATAATCTCGTCCCAGATATCGGTTGTCTCTTCAGCTGGCCCTCCCTGGATATGCTGATTAATGCCCGCATTGTTGAAGAGAACATCTAGCTTGCCATATTTGTCTACAGCCGCCTGCACTGCCCGCTTGACGTCGTCCTCAATCGAAATGTCGGCCTGAACAAAGATAACGTCGCCTCCGCTAGCCGTGATGATACCGGCGACCTGGTCACCCTGAGCCTGACGCCTTCCTACCATCACAACCTTGGCTCTCTCAGCCGCGAAAAGCTCTGCCGCCGCACGACCCATTCCAGATGCCGCGCCCGTAATCAATGCCACTTTGTTTTCGAGTCTCAAATTAATCTCCAGGTTTTTTTATTTGGCCTACCTAATGGTGAGACGACAAATTAATACAGGAAATACCGTTTGGCAACAACCTCGTGCCCCCTGATTGAACCCACGGAGTTGAATTACACCCACAACCCTCTTTAAAGGCCAGTATTCCGCGACTGACGTTCGACAATGCACCCACCGCATTCAAGGCTAACAAATGGCCCCAGCGAGTGCAGATCACACCCCCGGGGCCGTGACGCCAGCCTGTGGTGAAACCGACTAACGCAATAGGATTATATCGCATTTGCCTGTTTGCCTGATGGCTGCGGGCATTTTGTATTTTAGGGAGGTGGCCAATGCAATGGGCATCACACTGGTATAGCTAAGTATGATGGTAAATAGAAAGCGGCCTCAGAGAGGTGATTTGTATGAAGAACGTTGGGGTTTTGTTAACAGTGTTAACATTGAATAGTCCGGCATGAGTGGCTCTAGTGGCCACTTACATATGCGTTCCCATGCCATGAACGCCGGATTAGACTTGGCGGGAGCGAGAGGGAGTCGAACCCACCGTCCGAACCGCAGGGCCCGGACCATCGGAGTTGAAGTCCGTGGAACCCACCGGAGCACATTCGCCCCCGCATTGGTCTGCCTTACAACGTGCCTGCTCTAAGTAACCAGGCTCGCTGCTGACAACAAACGGGGCGCTCTCTCGAACGCCGCGGATAATTATAAGCTATTATGGTTATAAAGCAAGCGCCAGACTGCACGCTCAGGGCCTGCCCAGTAGACCGGTTTGCCTGTTAGGTAGTAGCCTCTTCCAGGCTCGCCTGCAGTACCGACTTTGATACGGCACCCACAATCTACTTCACCGGATCGCCGCCCTTGAATATGAGCAGCGTGGGTATGCCCCTGATGCCGTACTCCACGGCGGTCTTGGGGCTAAAGTCTATATTTACTTTGGCAAACTTTACCCTGCCATCGTACTCGTGGGCTAGCTCCTCCACTACCGGTGCGATCATCTTACATGGTCCACACCACTCGGCCCAAAAATCAACCAGTACAGGCTGGTCGGACTCTAAAACCTCTTGCCTAAAACTATCGTCGCTAATATCTACGGGGTGTCCCATGTGAACTCATTCCTCTCTGAATTTTCAGATAACTCATTACGGAAATTTGATTCCGCTTATGAATTTAGATGCATACAGTTCACCAGAGATTCCAGATGGTCAGCTGAGAGAAGAATAAGAGTGTTTACTACTTCACACTGGCGATTAGACGGCGCAGCGCCACTAGGTTACGTGAGTATCCGAGGTGGGAAAGTAGGGGAATTCTTCAGGCTATAAAGCGTATCCTAAAGCCGTTTTCTAGTGTAGTCCACGTAGTCCGCGACTATATTGTCAACTTCGTCCCAGAAGAAGCTTCCTAATATGAGGCCCTTGGGTACGTCGAACACGAGGTGGCCCTGCACCTGGGTGTTTCTGTCCAAAACAGTCTCACCCCAAAGGAACGGCACAAACAGGCTATCGTCTGGACTAGCTTCATCGGAAGGCTTTGATCCAGCGAAGGGGTCTATCGCTTCAATCCGATCGCCTCTGCGGTCGCCTAGTTTCGCTGCGTCACCATCAATGATAATAGAGGTCACCAGCGCCGTCCTATTCACGACAACAAGTTCAATTACGGCTAGTTGACGATTGGATGCACGAGGTCGGATTATGCGGTGCCCACCGTGAGTGTCGACAAAGGTTACTTTTTCAACGATCTGAGGTTGGCCTGCGTGAAGCTCCAAGCTCCGTCCAACCACGACTACCTGATCAGACTTATCGCCACAGCCGACCAGCAGCAAAAATGCCACCAGCAAAAAAATGATCGGAGAGACTCTTCTCAAAGGCATGCTGGTTAATTGCCGTGCCGATTCGTTAGCCAATGTACGAGTTGGGGTAGTTCCCATTCTGTTGATTCTGACCGTCCACATTAATTTACAGCGCAGTTAACGATGGCATGGCGCGCAGCCTCGAAACCAGACCAGGAAGCACAGAGAGAAGGTATTCGATATCCTCGTCATCTGTCTCCCGACCCAAGGTAATACGAAGGCTACCCTGAGCCAGATCTGCCTGACGACCTATTGCCAAAAGAACGTGAGATGGCTCCAGTGACGCCGATGAACATGCGCTACCGCTGGACGCGTAAATACCTGCAAAATCCAGCCCTAAGAGTATAGGCTCTCCCTCAACGTTTTCGAAAGACATATTGACGTTATTTGGGAGCCTTTGAGTAGGGTGACCGTTCAAGTGAACCTTCGGTACCTGCTCCATGATGCTCTCAATGACCTTATCGCGAAGGCGAGTACATCGCTCCGACACCTCTACCCGTTCCTCGCTCGCCAGCCTGAAAGCCTCGGCCAGGCCAACAATACCAGGTACGTTCTCAGTTCCGGACCTCCGCTGCCTCTCTTGCCCTCCACCCATGTTTTGCGGCTCGAAAGGAGTGCCCCTCTTGATATAGAGGAGGCCAACCCCTTTAGGACCGTAGAACTTGTGGGCCGATAAGCTCATCAGGTCCACGCCGAGAGCCTTCACATCGAGATCTAGGTATCCAGCACCTTGCACAGCATCCGTATGCACCATGATGGTCTGCTTACGGCTTTGGGCCTCTTCTTTGGCGACTCGGGCGATCTCTGCAATCGGCTCAATAGTGCCAATCTCGTTATTGGCCAGTATGACGCTAACCAGTATGGTTTTTTCTGTTATGGCCTGCCTCACGGCTTCGGGGTCAACCAGGCCGTACTGGTCTACAGGAAGGTACGTTACATCAAAGCCAAACTGCTCTAACTGATGGCAGGTGTGCAACACCGCGTGGTGCTCGATGCTGGAGGTAATTATGTGATTGCCCAGGTGCTTCAGAGCAAAGGCCACGCCTTTGAGCGCAGCGTTATCGGACTCCGTGCCACCGCTGGTGAATACGATCTCACTCATGCGGGCATTCAAAATGCGAGCTACCGTCTCCCGGGCGTCGTCCGCAGCCTTACGAGCATCTTGAGCAAGACTGTAAATGCTGGAAGGGTTGCCGTAGCTCTCCGAGAAATACGGAATCATCGCATCCAGCACCTCTTCACGAACGGCAGTGGTGGCGGAATGGTCAAGGTATATAAGTTTGTCGGGTCCAGTCATGACTAGTCTCCCAGGGGCAGTTGCTACTCATTTTATCATGGCAGCCAACAGTCAACCAAGTGGTGAGGAAAAAGGGCGGGCCTGTCTGTATATCTTTTGCTCTGGAACCGGAACTTAGGTATGGCCAACCCACTTGCTCAGCGACTCACTTGGAGGTGGCATATCCAATCAGCTTGTAGGCTAGCTTTGCGGCTGCGTAGGCTCCCGCGATCGGCCCAAGGGAGGGGCTCAGCTCCACAAGATCAAAGCCCACTATGTTGTGTCGCTGGCTCACCGCTCTCAGAAGGCCTATGACCTCGGCCCAACGCATGCCGCCGGGCTCAGGCGTGCCAACGGCCGCTATCTCAGATGGGTCGAATACATCCAGATCGATGCTGATGTACACATTGGAAGACAGGTGTTCAGATACCTGGTTGGCCAAGTTCTCCATATTAGGCGTCGCCCCAGACCAGAGGAAGACGGGAATGTCCTCTTTCTCTATGAAGGCGATCTCCTCTTCGCAGGCGCTGCGAACTCCCACCTGCACCAGAGGAGCGACTTCTCCGACCCGCCTTGCCACTGAGGCATGCCCCCACTTGCTCCCCATATAGGAGTCTCGCATGTCGGCATGGGCATCCAAATAGAGAACGGAAAGATCGAAATGCAGGTCAGCCATGGCCTGCACGGCGCCAACGGTGATGGTGTGCTCGCCACCGAGCATAACAACCAGCTTCCGCCGAGATGCCGCCGAGTGTACCGCCGTTCGCACTCGCGAAATCATGCCCTCTGGTCCACTGACGTCCGGATCCAGTGCGGGAGTTGTGTGAATACCCACAGTGGAGATATCTCTCATCAGTTCGAGGTCCAAGTCTTCCAGCTGCCTGGACGCCTCTATAATCGCGTTGGGGCCGTCCCTGGCGCCACTTTTATAGGATGTCGTGCTGTCGTAAGGGACTGGGATTACGTACACATGGGCGGTCTCTGGGTCTGACTGCTGGGGAGAGGTATCTAGAAAAGTGTTCCATTGAAGAGGAACGTCGCCCAGCCAATCGTAGGTTTTGTCAGGCATATCTCCCCCGTCTATATTCTAGCTAGGCCGTCGGGGTATTTTGGGCCAGCCCTACCCTTTCGCGGACCATACCGTTATAGGCCTCGCGAGGCTGCGTAAATTCCAGGCCCCTGTCGAGGGTCCATACCTTGGCTTCAGGAAGGGAGAAGGTACGCTTCACATCCTCTAGGGAAGACGTAGCGTCGAACTCTTTGCAGGAGAATATGTCTATGTTGAGGTAGCCTTTATCTGGAAAGGTGTGCACGCTGATATGGCTCTCAGCTATGAGAACGAACCCGGACACTCCCCAGTCTTCCGGAGTCTTGCCGTGGTAGGTATAGACCTGAGGAGGGACAATCTTAGTCATACCGATAGTGACGGGATATTCATCCAAAAATCGGTAAATGAGGTCCTCGTCTTTTAGCTTGAGAGGGTCTGCTCCATAGCCGTCTACAACTAGGTGCACTAGGGTAATCCTTCCACCGTTCAACCTGTATTCAGGTTAGATTATCACCCCGAGGGGGAATCGCACAACATAATGTTGATACGCTCTGCCCAGATAGTATAGAATTCCAGAGCCAACGCCTTGGCACAGCCTTGGAGATTGGTTGAAGTATTGGAATGCGGCTTAGAAATAAACAAATCCTAAGCTCCGCCAGGAACGTATAAAGGGCTGAATCAAAGAATCGTTCCTGACGAGCATTTTGGAATAACAATGATTGAAATTGAGCACGTAAGTAAATACTACGGTGACTTCCCCGCAGTCACAGATATCTCCTTCAGTGTAAAAAAGGGAGAGATTCTGGGATTTCTCGGCCCGAACGGCGCCGGCAAGTCCACAACAATGAAAATGCTAACCGGGTTCCTGCCGCCATCCAGCGGCACGGTGCGCATTGCAGGCTCTGACATCGTTTCCGATTCGCTTGAGGCTCGGAGACATATAGGATACCTGCCAGAGACGGTGCCGCTGTACACAGACATGGACGTTACGGACTACCTAAAGTTCATGGGTCGCATACGCGGAATGTCATCAAATCATGTGAACCAGCGAACCAACGAAGTTATAGACCTCGTAAACCTGGGAGAGTACCGCAAGACCCACATTGGAAAGCTGTCCAAGGGTTACAAGCAGAGAGTAGGAATAGCCCAGGCCATTCTGCACGAGCCTGATGTTCTGATACTGGACGAGCCAACCATAGGGATTGATCCGATCCAGGTTGTAGAGACCAGACGCCTGATTAAGGACCTGGGCGGAGAACACACCGTCGTGATAAGTTCACACATATTGCCTGAAGTCAGCATGATCTGCGAGCGAGTCATCATTATCAATGATGGCCAGATCGTGGCGGAGGATACGCCCGAAATGCTGGCCACCCGGCTAAAGGGAATTGAGCGCATTGAGCTCGATGTCAAAGGACCTTCAAAAGACATCGCTGACACTATTGAGGCTATCGAAGGTGTGACTGCTCTGGAGCACCAGTACGTCCAGAACGGTGGGCACACCACGTACCTCATAACTTCAAACGCTGAAATTGAATTACGCTCCAAACTGGCCTCCGCAATAATCGGAGGTGGTTGGGAGCTGTTACGTTTGCAATCAATCGGCATGAGCCTTGAGGATATCTTCCTTCAGGTCACAACTGACGAATACATACCCGACGATACAGCGGTAGTCGTAGTCGTAGAGGAGGCACAGCAGGGTTGACTAACACTTTCATAATAGCTTGGAAGGAAACCCGTTCCTACTTTTCATCCCCAACAGCTTACGTAGTCGGGGCCATGTTCTTGATTCTCACCGGGGTTTTCTTTGTCTTCGATATGACCCGACCGTTCGCTGAAGCCAGCGTACGTGGATATATTAACTGGGCGACGCTCTTCATCGTCTTCCTGGCCCCTCTGCTCACAATGCGCCTGCTGGCCGAGGAGCAGAAATTAGGCACACTGGAACTGCTACTAACATCCCCCGTTCGAGATTGGGAAGTCGTAATAGGTAAGTATCTGGCTAGTCTGGCCACCCTGGCCACCACTCTGGCCTTTACCCTCTTTTACGTCGCGCTACTCTTCTACTTTGGCAATCCGGATGTGGGACCTCTATTCAGTGCATATCTCGGGCTTTACCTTTACGCAGCGGCAGCACTGGCGATTGGCATCATGGCCTCTTCGCTGTCCGGCAATCAAATTGTGGCCGCTGTCGTAGGTATCGGCATTCTACTGATGCTGACCAACATCGACAGAATTGGCGCGCTGCTTCAAGGTGTGAGCGCAGATGTCATTTCCGGAATTTCCATGAACGCACACTTCGAGGATTTCTCTAGAGGCGTTCTCGACAGCAGTCACGTTGTCTACTTCCTCAGCCTGATTGCCGTATTCCTGTTTATCACTGTACGATCCCTAGAAACGCGCAGGTGGCGATAGTATGGTAGATCAAAATCAGGGCGGAGAGAGCATACAAGAATTTCTGCTCAGCTCCATAAAATCTACTGGCTTCTGGAGCGCGGTAGTAGGCGTTGTAGGCGTTCTCGCGCTGGTAATAGGCGGAGTGCTATACCTAACGCTCCAAGAGACCCGTGACTTCTCCATAACCGTAATCATCATTGCTCTGGTTCTTCTTTTCTTGGCGCTGGTTCTATCACCGCGAGCCGTAGCAATATTCCTAGGCGGGAGACAAGGTCGATTCGGGGGCAACGTCGTTGTCATGACGATAGCCTTCTTCGTAATTGTCATTCTCATAAACTTCCTGCTTTTCCGCAGCCCAACACGGATAGACGTAACGGCTACAAGAGTCTTCACTCTATCGGACCAGACCCACAAGATTCTCGATAACCTGGATGGCGAAGTAAGAGCAAACGCATTCTTTATTCCCACCGCGGCTAATTCCGCCACCACAAGACAGCAGGTCGAGGACTTGCTAAACGAGTTTGAGAGAGGAAGCGGCAATTTCAGTTACCGCTTCCTCGACCCTGAATTAGAACGAAGCGTGGCGCAACAGTACGGTGTAACCAACTATCCTGTAATCGTGTTCGAAGACGTAAGCGAGGGCACGCAGCAGGCCACTCAGTCATTCACCGAGCAAGACTTCGTGACTGGAATCCTTATCGCCACTGGCGAACAGCAGAAGGTCGTCTACTACCTCACGGGCCACGGAGAGGCCGGCCCGACGAGAGACGTCCTCAACCCTTCCATCATCGGTGACCCAGACAACGGCTTCGACTTCGCACTGGAAGGCCTACAGAGGGACAACTATGACGTTCGGCCTCTGAGTCTAAAAGAGACGACTAGAGTACCCGATGACGCTGCGGTGTTGTTAATCGCGGGGCCACAGAGAGACATCGATGCCGAAGAGGGCGAAGCGATAATACAGTACATTCGAAATGGTGGGCGCATCGTTGGGCTGTTTGATCCCAGCGAGCCCGGTACACTGGATTCTTTCGTTGGCTTATTCTCCATTTGGGGAGTGCTAATAGGCAATTTGAGTGTGGCCGACGCTGTGAGCAACGTCGCGGGACAGGAATTAACACCGCTGCTTCAGAAGGCCAACGCCCAGTACTTTACTAGCACCAACCCCCTCACGGAAGGCATCCCTATAACAGACCAGATCGATATCACATTCTTTCCGGAAGCAACTTCATTAGAACCAATACTCCCACCTCAGGAGCTGCCCCCGTACGTAAAGCTGGCCCCATTGGGAGTAACAACTCCTGCCAGTTGGCTGGAGTCTAACCCGGACGATGTAAATTATGACAGCCAGGTGGACAGGCCCGGCCCTTTCACACTGGTCACCTTGATCGAGGCATCTGGCACTGTTAACGAACAGGAACGGCATGAACCAGCGAAGATCATTCTGTTCGGTGACTCCGACTTCGCAAAGAACAAGTTCTTCTTCAGCAGCAGCGATAACGGCGACCTATTCCTAAACTCGGTTAATTGGCTTGCCGAGGATTTTGAACTTATCGCAATACGACCGAAGCTATTCCCCTATAGAGAACTCGTTGTAACGAGCCGGGGAAGGGACTTCATCAAATGGTCTAGCTGGGTTGTACCGCCAACTGTGATGCTAATTCTGGGCGCAGTCGTGTGGTGGCGAAGACGGTAGGAGGCGGTAGGGCGGCATGAACTTAAAAATCACCGGCGCGTTGATAGTGATCGCAATTATTATCGGTGCAGTCGTATATATCAATCCGTTCAAAGATGTAGTGGAGCCAACTGTCCAGTCTCCCTGGTTCTATCAGATCGCTGAAGACGATATCGAGACTATCAAGGTCAACTACAGAGGAACCACGGTCAGCTTTTACAAGACTAGTAAGAACACGTGGGCGTTCGATGACCCAGAGGGCATTCCTCCCTACTTCAGACGCTGGGGCGGCATACCTCTTCTCCTTAGCGGGCCAGGAACCAAACGCGACCTCACGTCAGCCAGGCCATTGATCGATGACCCAACCCAATACGGCCTGGACGATCCCGACACCATCGTCGATGTTGGACTGACCTCGAACCGTTCCATCCAGTTCAGACTGGGAGATCTAACGACGGACGGGCAGCATAACTATAGCCAAGTCATCGGATTCCCTGACCTGTTCCTAATTACCTCCACCTGGGTAGACGTAATTAGTCGGATCGCCTACGACCCACCTATACCAATGTGGTTTGTAGAACGGCATCCCAACACAATCTCAGAGTTGAATATTCACTACGGTGACCCTGCGCTGAAAGGGACCCACAGGATCTCCTTTGTGCAAAACCAGGGACAACCGGGATGGCAGGTACAGGACTTCGACACGGATCCTTCTATGCGGCCAATAGATGAGGATCGCTGGAACGAATTCTCCTCCAGGGTGTCGAGGGCGGACCATATTTCTGTTGCCGTGCCACGGGTTGCAGATAGAGATTACACCCCTTGGGGTATCACGGAAAACTCTACCGCAATCGAAATCAGGTTCCTTGGCACGACGGATAATGGTACGACTTTCACCGACGGCGTCCTTCTATTGCTAGGCGACAAGACCGAGGACGAGCAGTTCTACTACGCCAAAAATCAGACGACTTACTCGATTCAACCGGTGCTACGGCTAAACGCTGACTGGGTAGACACGGTCCTGGAATTTGGAAAAGATATCCCCTACGGCGATTAGGCTGCATTAGATGACAAGAGTTTATTGAAATGGCCGCACTGCTATTGTGCGGCCATTTCGTTTCCCCACCCTACCCGTGCCACTTATACTGGCCAAGCGCACCTCTACACTCTATTAAGGGATTTAAATGAACGCTGAAATTATCTCAATCGGTACAGAGCTCCTCATGGGCGAACTAGTGGACACCAACTCATCATTCCTGGCGTCGGAGTTGGCCAAGCTTGGGGTCGAGGTCAGATGGGTCACAAAGGTTAGCGATGATCCAACCTTGCTGCGTGAAGCCATCGAGAGAGCCTGGAAACGCTCAGACCTAACGCTTACATCCGGCGGACTTGGGCCGACCTCTGACGACCTGACCCGGGAGAGCATTGCCGCCGCCTTTGGCGAGGAGATGACAGTTCAGGAGGACCTGCTGGAGCACCTCAAAGGTCTGTTCGCCAACCGAGGCTTCCCAATGCCCGAGACGAATATCAAGCAGGCTACGCTGATTCCGTCAGCCGTCACGGTGCCTAACGATCACGGTACGGCCCCCGGCTGGTGGGCTGAAAAGGACGGCCACGTGATTGTCGCCATGCCTGGTCCGCCACGGGAAATACTGCCTATGTGGACGAACACTCTCGCGCCAAAGATCAAAGCCCGAAATCCAGATGTCTCCATAGTCACCCGCAACCTGAAGACCTTCGGCATCTCCGAGGGCGGCCTGGACGAGATGCTATCAACTCTCTTTCAGAGCGAGAATCCATACCTTGGCATTTATTCGAAACAGGACGGCATACACCTGCGGGCCATCGCCACGGCTTCCACCGACGAAGAGGCATGGGCGCTCATCCGACCTGTGGAAAGCGAGATTCGCAGAGTAGTTGGCGAAGACGCGATTTGGGGAATGGACGACGATACCCCAGAAAGCCTGACGTCGGCCCTGCTTCAAAAGAAAGGCCTGACCCTGGGCATAATGGAGTGCTTCACAGGGGGTCTTCTGGCCTCCAACCTGGCGGAATCTGAAGGCAGTCGCACCTTCCTCAAGGGCAGCGTGGTTATTCATGACGCTACCCTCTTAGAAGCACATGGCGTTGACTCGGAAATAATCGCACGCCACGGCACCACCAATCCTCACATAGCGGAGGACATGGCCAGGGCTGCTCGTAAGCTGTTCAACGCCGACGTGGGTCTGGCAATCACAGGTCTGTCAGCAGATGCCACTGACGTCAGCGGTCCTCTGGGCACGTCGCATATTGGCTTTGCAGCGGGCGACAAGGTGTCTTCTACGTCAGGCCATTACCCCACAAGCAGGCTCAGGCTGCGCAGCCGCGCTTCAACCCACGCCTTACTTGGCCTAATCCGCTTCCTTGATTCTGAACTTTGAATTGCCGGCGGGACAAAGCGACGGACGCAGAGCGATGCGAAGGCGATTTCAAATAGGCCGATCATCGGCTTTTGGACTGGCGGTAGGTGGAAAATAGCCGTATTGCCATACAAAAAATTGCTAATTGGGCCGTCCCATATTGACGTCATAGTAAAAAGAACCAGGTGGATTTAGAAGTAGGCCAAAAGGCCCAACGAGAGATGTCAGTCACGGTGGCAATGGTGAAGTCCTACGCCGAGATCACCGGGGACTACAATCCACTGCACTTCGACGAGGAATTCACATCCAAGACTCGATTTGATGGTCTGATCTGTCAGGGCGGCATCACCACAGGCCTGCTGCATGCACTGGTTGCCATGGACATGCCTGGGCCGGGAACAGTCTTCCTCAATCAGAGCTGGAGTTTCCCCAAGCCTGTGTACATCGGCGACACCATCACCGCTGAGGCAACAGTGACCTCCGCCAACAACCGGCGCAGCATAGCCAAGCTAGACATTAGCATCAAGAACCAGTCCGGCGACGAGGTCCTGAAAGACGAAGCCACCATCTTCCAGGCATAGCTCAGACCGGACAACTTTGTTGTTGCTGAAATAGATCTGACAAAAAAGGGAGCCGCCTATTGGCGGCTCCCTTTTTCTACTAACTCAATCTCAAGCCCAGAAGGCCGAAACTACATCGTGAGTTTCTTGTACAGGTACAGCAGCCTGGACGGCAGTTCGTAGATATCTTCCAGGACCTCGTAGCCCATATCGTCACACATGTTCTTGAGGTAGTCGTGGCCATTCTTGTCCACGGTCAGCGCGAAGGATTGAATACCCTTAGCCTTGGCCTCGTCCAACGCCTTCTTGGTATCGTGGACGGCGTACTCTTTCTCCACGCCCTCACGACTGTAACCTCGGTCCTGAGGCCTACCGTCGCTAATAAGGAACAGCAGTTTCGTCCGTGCGTCCTGCTGATCCAGCTTGTATGTTGTGTGTCGAATTGCTGGCCCCATGCGCGTTGCATGAAGAGGCGCAACCCTGTCGATACGCTTCTTAACTCGCTCGGTGAAGTTCTCGTTCAAGTCCTTGATCGTGTAGAACTCGACATTTTCCCTGCCGTAGCCGCTGAAGCCGTAGATACCGTACAGGTCGCCGACGGCCTCCAGCGCGTTGATGAGCAGGACAATTGCCTCTTTCTCCACATCGATGATGCGCTTGTAGGAGCGGCGCATGGCCTCCCCCCTGCGAGTCCGTAACCATACCATGTACTCGACCGGATCGTCGGGAGCGTCCCAGTCGTCCGGGGACTTCTTGGCGTCGTCGATGGCCTCTGCCGTCGACGCGCTGGTGTCAAGTAGGAAGGCCACTGCCACATCGCGTTGGACCTTGTTGCGCCTAAAGTAGAACTTCTCGCTGGGACTGGCTCCGGTTTTCATGTCCACCATGGCCTCGATCAGATCGTCGATATCGATCTCCTCGCCATCTTCCAGTCGCTTTACCTTGCGGAACATCTCCGGAACCATCATTTCGAACTGACGGCGGATCTGAGTAACCAGGCTACCGTAGTTATTCAGCGTAGTGCTGTAGTAAGAGGGATCACCCTCTGCCATTGTCTTCTGTTTAACGATGCACCAGCGGGGTTTGTAATCATCGGCCCGGAAGTCCCACTCGTCATAGACAAACGTTTGAGGTTCGCTGGCTTCCAGAGCGCCGCCATCCTCATCCACATGCACCAGAGGTCCTTTGCCGTACTCTGGCGACTGCGGCGTATCCAGGCCAGCCTCTTTCATGAGGTTGTTGGCCATCATGTTACTGGACTCTTGAAGCTCACCTTGAGTTGCCTGAAGCTCCAACTCGGCGCTGTTTTTCAGTAGCTCTTCCAGCTGCTCCTGGGAGATGGGCTCACCGTCTTTACCGCCACCTTCTTCTTGCATGCGAAGCTCTGTGAGCAGCTGAACCAGTTCAGGCTTGAAGTCGCCTCGGAACTCGACGTCTTCTGTGGAATCGTAATCCTCTTCGCCGTCAGGCCTCATTTCCATTTCCATGCCCATGGCAAGCTGCTGAAGAAGCTGCTCCATGTCATCCGGATCCTCGTACTGCTCGTCCATGGAATTTTCCATGTCCACATCTTCCCAGTCCTCTTCAGGAACATCCTCATTAGGAATCTGGGCGATGATGGCGTATATGCGTAACGAGGCCTCCGCTGTATCCTGTACAGTTGCCTCGGGCTTGAGCACCTGCTGTATGATGCGGCCAATCTCCTTGGCCTCATCAACGAACTTCTCAGGTGCAGGAATGCCGTCGTACTGATTTAGGCTGAGGCGCACCAGGAATTCCACCAGCGCCTGCCGGACCGGCAACTCCGTTATCTCAGGGCGGTCGTGCAACGTGCTGGTCTGAATGAGATCGTAGCCCTTGCGGATACCTGGGTACTCTACCTTGACCCTGGCGTCCAATCGAGCGTCTTCAACGACTGTGTAGATATCCAATGCTAAGGTTCGGTCTTCGAAGAGATCGAAGAAGCGTTGGGCATCGGTTACCCACGCTCGCTCCAGACCCTCGCCCTCGACATCAGGCGTGTCCTTATTAGCCTCGCTGGGATGCTGCAATTTCTGCTCTTCCAGCTCTTTTCGCCGATCTGTAAACATGACAGAAGGCGTATCAAAATCGAACAGGAAGCTGCCAAATTCAAGGTGGGCCACCTGATGGGTGGAGACTACTTTGAACCAGGCGAAATTGTCCTCTTTGGACGCGTACTTGTCGACAAGTGAAGGCACGAAGACCGTTGAGCCCTCAGTGGAGGGGGCCTCATTGGAGACCCAACCAATGTTCTTATCAACCAGGTCCCCGACCTCTGCCAGCTTTAGCTCTGCGCCAGCCAGACCGCGACAGTACATCTCCATGACGTCTCGGATGCGACCATACTCCACGCCTGACGAGAGGTTTTCCAATACCTCTTCCGAGCGGGCAGACTCAATCTTGAAGTACGCCAGTCCGCCATCAGGATTCTGTTCGAGTATGCCAACGCCTTCAGAAAACCACTTCTCCAATTGAGACATGGTGACCTTTTCAAGGGCTAGAGGGCATGCCTTGATGAACTCCGGCACAGCTGCGGCCGAGTGAATCATCAGGGCCTCACTCAAATCCAATATATGGGCGTGATCGTGAGGCTCGATCTGCGACAGGGCGTTCGATATCTCCAGCATAACGCCAGGGATATTCGTGCCGCCGTTCTTGACCAGCTGCTCCGCCATCTTGAGGAACCGCAAGCGCTGGCCGCTTTCGACACGAGGTAATGCGCGGGAGCCAGCCTCAAAGAAGCTTTTCACTTCGCGCCATCCCGTCTCAACCAGAGTCGTTGCCAACGATATGAATGCTGCCCGGTCTTCACCAATGAGCGGGAATATCTCCTGCCCTAGTGTCAGGCACTCGGAGGCCAGATCGTAGGAGCGATGAGATAGCGAGTCCAGGAAGGAGGCGAAACGCTCCAGCTCCGGGAAACTGAGATGCTCCAGTAGCGCGGGACTAGACAGGAAAAATTTGCAGGCAAGGGTGCTGGATTTCCATGTGCCCTTGTACAGACCGCGACCCAGTCCCGACCAGCTTTCGATATGGCGAGACCGAAGCTTGCTCATGGTGCCTGGGCTTGCCTCGAAGAAGGCGGTGGCCAGTGTGGGAGACTCCGCACAAAGCGCCAGTCCACAGTCGGTCCATTTGAAGAAGTAGTTCAAAGGCATATAGCCAAGAACAGCGGGACTGACCTTGAAATATTGAGCCGCTGACTCCCATGAGCGAACGGTCTTCTCGGCAAGGTCAAGCCCAGCGCCAGCCCAGTCCGCAATCTGCGGAGGCGTTAGGCTATCCGGCATCAGTGCTAATGCCTTTTCAAACTCTTCCAGGACCGACGATGGGTACTTCGCCAGGTCTTCTTTTATCTCGTCTATTGTGGGAGCCGATTTTTCAGCCACGGCGCCTCCTTGTAGGGAGCGTTCTCCAGCAGTGCCAGGAACTGGTCCAAAATCTTAGCAGTTGCTCCAAAAATAATATGACCGTCATGGGCAAAAGCTGGAGCATAGTTTAGTTTACCATTTACCAGGCGTACATCGTCACGCCGATTAGCCTTATCCAGGAGACTGGACAGAGGGACTTCCAACACAGCCGCCACCTCAACCTCGCTGGTAGTGAACTCATAAGGGTACGGAATGGTTCCTACGAAGGTGCTTACTACGAAGTTTGAGATAGTGGAAACGTCATTAATTTGGCCCAACAGGTCCACGTGTTCAGGAAGAATCCCCATTTCCTCATGGGCCTCCCTTAGAGCAGTGAAACGTAGGTCAACATCGGACTCGTCTCTCATGCCGCCGGGAAACGATATCTCGCCTTTGTGGTGTTCAACCTGTTGTGAGCGTTTTTGCATGAGGATGCAGTGCTGCCCTTCCTTTAGATAAAGCAACAACGTTACGGCCGCTGGCGTAAGTGAGGGGTCGCTAACCGCTTTGTGGGGGTTCTCGGAAAGGATGCGTCTTATGAGATCTGGAACTTCATTTCCTGTCACAGACGATATCACCTTTCAGTCTTTGGGGCTGGCGCAGGCGCTGGGGACCAGGTCTTTTCATAGCCTGATCCCCAGGTTGCTGCCCGCCGCTGTTTCTATTCGAAAATGGAGCTGATCAACTCTTCAATACTCTTTTGCACGGAGGCGTCATCCGTAACCGCCCAGTTAACTGCGACCTGGCATGCCCTACGTGCGGGAATGCCCTGCGCAATTAGCTTGCCAGCGTAGATCAGCAGACGTGTGCTGGCGCCCTCTCCCAGGCCATGCTCCCTGAGATTTCGTACCTTCTCGCCCAGCTTGGCCAGTTGCAGAGCATCGCTCTCGCTGCAGCCAGACTCGTGCCGGACAATCTCGGCCTCGATCTCCACAGGAGGGTAGTCGAACTCAATAGATATGAACCGCTGGCGCGTGCTGTGCTTGAGGTCCTTCAACGCGCTCTGGTATCCAGGGTTGTAAGACAGGATCAGAAGGAAGCCATCCGCAGCCTCCAGCAACTCTCCCCGCTTCTCGATGGGAAGGATGCGCCTGTGGTCGGTCAGCGGGTGAATCAAAACAGTAGTGTCTTTCCTGGCCTCTACAATTTCGTCCAGGTAGCAAATGCCACCGACCTTTACTGCACGGGTAAGCGGACCGTCGATCCACACCGTTGAGTCGCCCTCAAGCAGGTAACGACCAACAAGGTCGCTGGAGCTCAGGTCTTCGTGACAGGCAATGGTAACCAGAGGCATATTTGCGGCTGGAGGGGCATCATCACCACTCTCAGCCTGCTTGATCTTGCTAAGTTTCTGGCCCAGTCTATAGGACATGTACTCAACAAATCGGGTCTTTCCGCAGCCCGTAGGCCCCTTAAAGATTAGCGGAATCTTCTGCGCGTACGCGGCCTCGAAAAGCTCAACCTCGTCACCAATCGGCTTGTAGTACGGCTCCTCCGTGAAGTGAAACTCTTCGATTATGTAACTGCGATAAAGTGTTTGCGTGCTTTGAGTCATCTCTAACGTCTGTTCTCCTTAACGGGCTGCAACTCTGTCATTCCAGAATTTATGAATTTTCGTCTTCAATTCAGTCAGGTCGCCTTCGTTTTCTATAATAACGTCGGCGTGGGTTATTCGCTCTTCCTGGGTCATCTGAGAAGCTATCCTGGATCGTATTGCCTCTTCTGTAAATCCGTTCCGCTCCTGAATTCGCTTTACTACGTCTTGCTCAGGCGCAGTGGTGACCCAGACCTCGTTTACCAGAGGCGTCCACTTCGCCTCGATCAGCAGGGCTGCCTCCAGGACGGCTACTTCACTGCCCTCTTCCGACAGCTTCTTGAGGCTCTCATCGGCTAGTGCGTATATCTTGGGATGAGTAATCGCGTTGAGTTTCTTTAGGGCCTCAAGGTCTCCGAAGACAATTGGACCCAGCTTTGTACGATCAATCTCACCATTAGGAGCTAGAACCTCCTCCCCAAATACCTCCACTACCTCGCGCCAAGCCTCTGACTGCGGCACGTAAATCTGGTGGCCAAGGAGGTCGGCGTTTACGATAGCCGCTCCCAATTTCTCCAGCATTTCAGACACCTGAGTTTTGCCTGTCCCGATGCCTCCTGTGAGTCCAATAACTAGCATAAATTCCTGCTAAACGGCAAATTCAGTACATTGTATCAAGCTGCCCAAATAGGGTCAACAACTTTCCAGCCAGGGGGCGGCTTCCACGTGGATACCCATTCGGGAGAGAAGCTGACTCAGTTGGTTATAATAGTAAGAAGATGTAGCAAAATACCAATATAGGATTCGGTCACACTAGCAATGACATCGAACTTCAAATTTCTGCCCAGCGTCGAAAAGGTCTTGTCCGATGACCGTATAGCAACTCTCATGAAAACGTACTCGCGGGAGGTCGTGGTAGACCTGGTTCGCTCTGAGATCAACACCGCTCGGCAAACCATCCTCGACGGCTACGCGGCACCTGATTTCGATAGGCTCATACAGGCCATCGAAGAGAGCGCCCAGACAAACTGGCGAGAGTGGCCAACCCACGTCATCAATGCAACAGGCGTGATCTTGCACACTAACCTGGGACGCGCTCCCCTTAGCGAAGATGCCACCAACGCCGCACGCAGAGCAGCCACCGGCTATAGCGATCTTGAGCTGGACCTTGGCACCGGCAGACGCGGCTCCAGGCAGGCTCACATATCCAATCTCATGGCAGAGGTCACCGGCGCAGAAGCCTCCATCGTGGTGAACAACAACGCCTCTGCTCTGATGCTTGGCCTTGCTGCACTGGCCAACGGCAAAGAGGTCATCGTCTCACGAGGCGAGGCTGTAGAGATCGGCGGCGGCTTTCGAGTTCCCGATGTGCTCAGGCAGAGCGGGGCCACTCTGGTCGAGGTGGGAACTACAAACCGCACTTACGCCCGCGACTTCGAAGATGCCATTACTGAGAATACGGGGGCCATACTGGCAGTGCACGCCAGCAACTTCAAGGTGATGGGCTTTACTCACGCCCCGGAGCTTTCAGAGCTGGTTGAGATTGGTGCCAGCCGTGGTGTTACAATCCTGCACGACCTGGGCAGCGGCTGTCTGCTGGACACGTCGGCTTTCGGCATTGCTCACGAGCCCATGCCGCAGGAGAGCGTTCAGGCGGGAGTCGGACTGGGATTTTTCTCAGGAGACAAGCTGCTGGGCGGCCCTCAGGCAGGCATCATCGCAGGAAAACGCGAGCTTATAGACATCGTCGCGCGGCACCCGCTGGCCCGCGCCGTTCGCATCGACAAGATGAGCATGGCCGCGCTGGCTGCGACGGTCCTCCACTACGTCAAGGGGGAGGCTCTTGAGAAGGTGCCCATATGGCGCATGATCGCCATGCCCGAGAGTGAGGCTGCAACCATATCGGAACGCTGGCAGGCAAAGATCGGCGGCGCGGCCTCGGTGGAGAGCACCATGTCGACCATCGGCGGTGGCAGCCTGCCCGGCGAGACCATCGACTCGTGGGCGCTGGCTATCGACTGCCGTAACCGGCCCGGCGGCGCTGAGGCCCTTGCCAAGGCGCTGCGAGAGGGCAACACTCCTGTCATAGGTCGCATCGAAGACGAGCGGATACTGCTCGACCCCAGAACGGTACTGCCGGGGGAAGAGGACAGGCTACTGTCAGCGGTGGCCGACTCCTTAATGGGATGATTTTCCCGTTCTCTAAGAATTCTGAATATTCACAACCCTGTAAAGAAAGCGTCTAACTATGCCTCGAAAACGCGAAACATCCAGATTGCTAGGACAACTCTCCGTTGAGACTGAGGTCCACCTGCGCCGAATGCCTGTGCGTCAGGCCATGGACAAGCTGGACCGATATCTGAACGACGCCGTAATAGCGGGCTACCCGTGGGTCCGAGTCGTCCACGGCAAAGGCACGGGCACAATGAAGGAGGCCGTTCGAGAGTTCCTTTCGAAGCACCCGTCTGTCGTGGGGCAACGCGCGGCCGCTCCCAGTGAAGGCAACGGCGGCGTAACCATAGCAATGCTCCAGTGACTTTCGCATAAATATTACCCCTAGTTAATGCGACGTACATGGTTTCGGCTATTCCGAATTTTTAACTTGTCCTCTTTCTGCGGGGTTGCCTCCAATGATTGCACCGTCGATAATGCCGCAGATATAAGACCATCCGTAACCAAAGTCTTTAATCTGTCAAAAAGCGTGATTTAGCCGCCTATGGGCGAATTCATTTCGAATCTCCTGGCTATCTGGTGGGTACTACCGGTAAGCCTCGTCATCGCAATCACAGCCAACACGCTGGCCATGGAAGGCGCAGTCATGTTCGCGCCTGCGTTCCTACTGCTGTTTCCTGCCATTAGTGGCGACTTTCCGGACCTCACGGCCAACGAGGCCATCGGCGTGTCCCTGCTGATCATGTTTTTCGGCACGGCCAGCGCCAGTCTCGGCTACGTCCGCCAGCAGGTCGTCGACTTTCGACTGGCGGCAAAGCTGCTGGTCATCACGCTTCCCTTCGCAGTCCTATCCAGGTCGCTGGCGTTCCTCGTCCCTCCCTGGCTGCTCTTTATAGTTTTCGGAGCGGTGCTTTTTCTGCTTGCCTCCATCGTACTAAGGTCAGTAATGACGCGCCGCAAGAACATGAGCGGAGCTGTCCAAGCCAGTAAACCTGACGATGTCGACGCGGCACTGGACCCATTGGAAACGGTCCTGGTCACGCGAGACGGCAGGACTTATCGGTACTCGGCTCGATTCAACTGGCTCGATCGGGGGCTAACCGGAGCCGGCGGACTGCTGGTCGGTCTCATCGGTGTCGGCGTGGGTGCGCTGGTCAACACCGCCCTGATCATCCGTCACGGCCTGCCGGTGAGAGTCGCCGTGGCCACGACCGTCATCGTGGTGTCGGCAACCGTGCTAGCCGGATCAATGACTCACCTTGTGATGGCAAGTTTTACAGGACAGGCTGTGGCCTTCGAGTGGTCGCTGGTCATCATAGCCGTACCTGGGGTCATCATCGGCGGCCAGATAGCACCGCACATCGCCGCACGCTGCCCGGAGTTGGCGCTGAAAGTCTCCCTCATTCTCCTGTTCGCCATCATGAGCAGCATCATGATAGTCAGAGGAATTGTCGCGCTCTAGCCCCGCCCCTTTCGATTAGCTCCCCACTCGAATTCCTCTCACACATGCTTCTGCTCCCGCCTTCCCTACCCCTGGCCACCCGCATTCGCTACACTCAAGGCAGACAGACGCCCCTATTAAGGACTCCTGACATGACGCTTTTCGACCACCAGAGCCAGCGTGAGCTACAGAGCAGAGCACCGTTAGCCGCCAGAATGCGACCCAGCACCTTCGATGAGTACGTGGGCCAACAGCACATCATCGGCCCAGAGACCGTTCTGCGGCGCAGCATCGAGTCGGACCAGCTGCCCTCGATTATCCTGTGGGGACCGCCCGGCACAGGCAAAACAACGCTGGCCAACCTCATTGCCACGGCAACCAAGAGCCAGTTCGAGCGGGTCAGTGGCGTGACATCGGGAGTGGCAGACCTTCGCCGCATCGCGGGCGAGGCTAGGGAGCGGCTGGGCATGCACGGCCAGCGCACAGTGCTCTTCGTGGACGAGATTCACCGCTTCAACAAGGCCCAACAAGACGTCATTCTGCCCTTCGTGGAGGACGGCACGCTAGTGCTAATCGGCGCGACCACAGAGAACCCTTCTTTCGAAGTGGTGTCGCCGCTGCTGTCCAGAGCGCGAGTGTTCGCCCTGCAATCGCTGTCCGACGAAGAAATAGGTCAGATAATCGCACAGGCTGTAGCCGAACCTCAACGAGGCTTGGCCCATCTGCAACCCCTGCTGGACGACGATGCCATGGCCCTTCTTGTCAATCTAGCCAACGGCGACGCCCGCACGGCTCTCAACGCGCTGGAGCTATCCACGGCGGCCACCAATCCCGACGAGCAGGGCAATCGCAAGATCACTGTCGCGGTAATTCAGGACGCCATGCAGCAGCGTTCCCTGCGCTACGACAAGGACGGCGACCTGCACTTCGACACCATATCTGCATTTATAAAATCGGTGCGCGGCTCAGATCCGGACGCGGCAGTGTACTACCTGGCCCGCATGCTGACGGCTGGCGAGGACCCCATGTTCATCGCGCGGCGTCTGGTCATTCTGGCGGCGGAGGACGTGGGCATGGCGGACCCGCGGGCGCTGTCGGTGGCGATGGCGGCGCAGCAGGCGTACCACCTGATTGGCCTGCCGGAGGGTCGCATCCCTCTGGCGGAAGCGACGGTGTACCTGGCCACCGCGCCCAAGAGCAACGCCTCGTATATGGCGCTGAACCGGGCTATGGAGGACGTAGAGAAGACGCCCAACGACACTGTGCCCATGCACCTACGCAACGCTCCTACTGGCCTGATGAAGGACATGGGCTACGGCGAGGGCTACAAATATTCCCATGACTATGAGGACAATTTCGCGCCCATGCAGAACCTTCCGGACAGCCTCAAAGGCCGCCGATACTACCGCCCCGGCGATCAGGGCTACGAACCCGAGGTAGCCGAGCGATTGAAGCGTTGGTGGGGGGAATAGTAGGACATCAAGCGCTACTATTGGAACCCTGCTCGTAATTTGATTAAATAGATTTCTAGTACGGGATCCGCTCACAGTATATGGAGAATACATGGTTTTCAACCCGATTGCTTCGTCCACATTAGATATCCAAAGGTTGCTGGCAGAAACGCCTCTTTATCAATTCCTAGACATTACTTTGACAGATCCTGCGGATATGTTGAGGCTAATTCTTTTTTCAGATCCAGTGGATATATATTGTGTTGGCTGTAAGCGTATGAGCGTATTTCAAGGCACTGGAGAACATCCAAGACAAGATTTTGAATCAGAAAATTATCTGTCCCGACGAATGTCTGCACACCAAGACAGTAATTTTGCAGTAACCCTTTCATGCACTCGAATAGAAAGACACCGGCTCACAGAATATTTCATGATTCGAGACATGAAGTTAGTTAAAGTTGGACAATTCCCATCGTTGGCAGATCTGGCTTTACCTGACATAGATAAATATAGTCCTTTTCTGATTGAGGAGAAGAGAGAGGGGACTTTAGACGGGCTGTAAGGCTTCACGCCCATGGTATTGGCATAGGTTCCTTTGTCTACTTGAGGAGAATTTTTGAACGACTAATCGATAAAGCCCATGCTAAAGCAATGGAACACGAAGGATGGGACGATGCAGTGTTTCTCAAGTCCAGGATGGATGACAAGATAAAATTGCTTAGTTCCACACTTCCAAAAGTGTTGGTGGCACACTCAGGTATGTATTCCATATTAAGTAAGGGAATACATGAACTAAGCGAACAGGAGTGCCTTCGTTATTTCAACACCTTGCGATTAGGCATTGGAATGCTATTGGACGAACTAGAAAAGTCGAAACAAAGGGATATCCTCTCCAGAGCAATTTCACTCATTCAGGGTGAAATTGCAGAATGATAGCACGGCCGTAGATTAGATCTAAGTACGAACAGGTCGCACGCGGTTAAGAGAGTGCGACCTATCGGAAAATGGAGAAGATACGCCCCCCCTACGCCGCCAGCTCTCGCTCCTCTTCTTCGGTCAGGTGCGGGCCGAATCGCTCTTGGCAGCGCTCCATGCACTTCTCTCACATCTCCAGGAACTTAGCTCGCAGCTTTGGGTTATTGGCAAGATTAGCGATGATTCCACCTACTACCGAGCCAGCCATACAGTTAATCGCAACTTCCTTGATTGCCATGATCAATCTCCTTCTCATGCCCATTACTTGCAGAAATAAGACCGCATTTCGAACCGGATCAAGTGAATAAAGAGAGAGACTATTCTCTGCCTAAAGCTTATGACGAAGGGCATGAGGAAGTCGTGAGGCGGTGGAAGGTTTAGGTCTCCGGTTGTTCCTCTGTCTCAACGGCCACCTGCGCGTCGGCGAAGCGACGGCCGATGCTGCGGACCATGCGTATGCCGTTGAGGACGAGCACGCCCCCGCCTATGGAGATGGCCAGCGGCGCGCCCAGAATTACGGCTATGGCACCCGTGTGGAAGCCAGACGTGTCGGTAACGCCCCACGTAAAGGACTGCAGGCTTAGCACCCGCCCTCGCATCTCGTCGGGAACGGCGGTCTGCAATAGCGTGCTGAGCGTCGTTTCGTAAATCGCCACGCTGGCGTAGGCCATGGCTAGCAGCAGCATGGACAGCGGCAGCCACGGCGACTGCGCGAACAGCAGCAAGAAGACTCCGAATCCGATGTAGCCGGCCATCAACACCCTGCCCTTGTTCTTGATGTCGTTCATGCTGGACATGACCAACGTCGATATCAGAGCCCCGGTACTTCCAGCGGCCAACAGGAATCCCAACCCCTGCGGACCTGCCTCCAACACCTTGCCCGCCATTACCGGAAGCATGGTCTCATGGGCCCATCCAAAGGCTTCTGAGGTTAGCGTAAGCAGTATGAGCGCGCGCACTTGCGGTGTTGTGACGGCGAAACGAATTCCCTCTTTCAGGTCCTGAACAGGCGTGGCAACTCCTTGGCGCACGGTGGGCGTTATGCCGCCAAGGAAAGAAAGGACCACTGCTGAGACCGCGAAGGCGCTACTCATCATCACGTAGGCCCACGCAATGTCGTGGGTCGCGGCGATGTAACCGGCCAGCGGGGGAATGGCGATGCCCATCATCGTCATGGCTGCGAAGTTCGCCGCAGTGCCCTTTAAAAGGTTCTCCCGGCCTGCCACATCCAGCACAAGAGCGAATCGCGAAGGTATCTTGATTCCCAGAAAGATGCCGTTAGAAAACGCAGCCAACATGATGTGCCACAGGGCAATGTTGTCGCTGAATATCAGTAAGGCCAAGGTGAGGGCCACAACAGACTGCCCAAGCTGCGCCGCTATGATCAGCTTCTTGCGGTTCATCCGATCCACCAGCACGCCGGAAATGATGCTGCATCCCATGAGTCCAATGCCGCTGACACCAGCGGTTGCGCCGACCCAAAATGCTGAGTCGGTGACAGTGAGTGTCAGCCAGCCGTGCACGGCAAAGTACGTCATCAGCCCGACATAGTTGATGACTATGCTTATCCAGAGCAGCCTGAATCTTCGATTTCGAAGTACTAATAGCATTATTTTGAATTAAGATTAATTTCAGGTGGTTCCATGAGTGGCCAAATCCCACATGCCTAGCACGCGAGATATAGTCGCCATTGGCAGCGAGCGTCATCGGATATCAATGCATAGGAAAAAAGGGCAGGCCGTGTGTAAGCGACCTGCCCTTTTCAGAAAGCCGATTTATCGCACTAACTTAATTCTGAGAAAAGTCCAGCATCACGGTTTCCATGACTTCCAGTGTGTAGTCTATGTCGTCGGGAGTTATGCCGTAGTGAGTCACGAAGCGCCAGGGCCTTGTCGGAGCGCCGCCTTTAACCCCACGCTTGTTGATCTCCTGCATGATCGTCGCCGGGTCGCCGTCCTTGATCTCGAAGAAGACCAGATTGGAGTACAGCTTGTCTGGCTCAATGGCGATGCCGGGGATCTGCGCCAGCCCCAGGGCAAGCTTACGGGCATTGGAATGGTCCTCGGCCAGACGATCAACCATGGTGTCCAGCGCCACAATACCAGCGGCCGCCAATATGCCCACCTGACGCATGCCGCCGCCAACCATCTTACGCCACTTTCGCGCACCGTCGATGAACTCGGAGGTCCCGACAATAAGGGAGCCTATGGGACAGCTCAGGCCTTTGGATAGGCAGAAGCTAACGCTATCAGCGTCCTTAACCAGTTCGGCCACCGGAGTCTCCAACACAACCGACGCGTTGAATATGCGAGCGCCGTCCACGTGAAGAGGCACCTCGTGGCGATGAGCGACATCGGCAATGGCCTTGGTATCCTCAGGAGTCAGCGCCGCTCCGCCGCAGGAGTTATGCGTGTTCTCCAGGCCGATCATGGCCGTGCGAGTGAAGTGAACGTTGGGTGGTTTGATGGCTGCCTCAACCTCATCAGGGTCCAGCATGCCTCTCTCATCGTTGCGCAGCGTGTTATAGGCCACGCCGCCCAGAGCTGACGCGCCACCGGCCTCGCTGCGGAAGATATGGCACCTGTCTCCGACGATGATCTCGTCGCCACGCTGAGCGTGGGTGAGCACAGAGACCAGATTGGCCATGGTGCCGCTGGCCACGAATACTGCGGCCTCCTTACCCATACGCTCCGCCGCCATGGCCTCTAGCCTGTTTAGCGTAGGGTCGTCGCTGAAGACGTCGTCGCCGACCTCCGCATCGGCCATCGCCTGCCGCATCTCTGGCGTTGGATGGGTTACGGTATCACTGCGCAGGTCAACTTCTCTCATGCTTTCCTCCAGGTCTGATTACGCCAAAATTCATCCAGATCAACCAAATTGTGGGCCACTCTGACGTGTTTACCGAAACCGGTTATACTCATGGTGCGTTTGTGCGGTCCTGAAACCAACGCACCACATGTTCTAGGCATGCCGACAACTCGGCCAATTCTAGCAACCCTGCTTGTCAAAAGCCATACCAGGACTTTACTATTGACTGGCCCAAAACCTGTCAAACAGAAAACGGGCTGAAAGATTATTACAATGAACACAACGACAACAGCTTCACAGAGAAATGTCAGTTTCACCAACGGGGACATCAAGCTGGAAGGTGTGCTCCACTTACCGAACGATGACGAAGGTCTGCCGGCGGTAGTAATCTGCCATCCTCACCCACGACATGGCGGCGACATGGACAATGTTGTAATTGCCTCTCTCGTACGTTACCTATGCGAGTCAGGTATCGCGGCATTGCGATTCAACTTTCGTGGAGTCGGTGGCAGCGAAGGTATTTTTGACGGTGGCACAGGAGAAATCAGCGACGCCGTCGAGGCTCTGAATTTCCTGTCGTTGCAAGACGAGATAGACCCGACCCGAATAGGGGTAGCTGGATACTCCTTTGGAGCCGCTGTTGCTCTCATTGCCTCCACCTACGGAGATATCACCCAGGCCATTGCGTCCGTTGCCTGTCCGTCCCGCGTCTTCAACGAGATGGGCGTGCACGAGATTTTGCAGCCGAAGCTTCTGGTCTGCGGCGAGCGCGATCACGACTTCCCTGTGGCGCAGTTCGTTTTTCAAGCGAAGCGATTCACAGATCCCAAGCAGATCGAACTGATTCAAAATGCGGACCATTTTTTTGGCGACTCTTTAGACTACCTCGGCGAGGTCACTGGCAAATTCTTCCACGAGTGGCTTTGCGAAAGGTAAACTGAGTGAGAGTAGTGGTGCGCGAATGAAAGAAGCTGCCATAGGTTTCGACAGCAAGAAGGCTGTTCTGGAGGGCATCCTTACAACTCCCGATGAGTTTGAAGGGCCGTACCCGGTACTCGTTGTCTGCCATTCCCATCCAACTCTTCGCGGCAATATGAACAATCCTATCGTTACGGCGATATGCAGCAGCGCCGTTAGACTAGGCATCGCCACGCTACGTTTCAACTTCCGCGGCGTCGAAGGCAGTGAGGGTGAGTTTACAAACGGCGAGATCGAACAGGACGACGTTAAGGCTGCCCTTGACCTCGTGCGGCAGTGGCCAGGACTAGACAAGAAGCGCATTGCGCTGGTGGGCTACTCGTTCGGGGCTGCCGTCATACTGAACGGCCTGAGCAAATACAAGCACGCAGCAAGCCTGGCTCTGATAGCGCCACCAATTTCAGCCGTGCAACAGTCTCGCATTCGCAAGGACAAGAGGCCGAAGCTCTTCATGGTTGGCCAGAACGACCGTATCGTGAACTCCGCTGAGTTGCAACGAACGCTAGATGACATCAGCGAACCCCTGCAGTTCAGAGAGATACCTGAAACAGACCATAGCCTCAGCGGACATGAGCAGGAGATCGCCGACAGGACCGTACAGTTCACCGCCAGCGTTATCGTTGGTTGACCGGCCCGCCTACTCTTAAATACAAGTCGGCTCCCGTCTCAAAACAGGCGCTTCCCCACCAGACTTGGTAACCTCTACAACAGAACAACAATCCCCTCCAACCCATTTGAAAAACAAAATCAGGAGCATATAAGTTGACCGAACAGGGCAAGTTCCGCACAGAGCGCGACTCCATGGGCGAGTTCCAAGTACCTGAAGAGGCGTTTTACGGCGCCAACACCATGCGAGCAGTACTTAATTTCCCGATAAGCGACCTTCGTTTCTCTCGATCATTTATCAAGTCGCTAGGGCAGATCAAGATGGCTGCTGCAGAGACCAATTTCGAGCTAGGCCTCCTTCCGGAAGACCTAAAGGACGCCATCGTCTACGCCGCGCAAAAGGTAATTGATGGCGAGCTAGACGACCATTTCGTATTGGATATTTTCCAGACGGGCTCTGGGACGTCGACCAACATGAATGCCAACGAAGTCATTTCCAATAAGGCCATCGAGAAGCTCGGCGGAAAATTAGGGTCTGGCTCTCCTGTCCACCCTAATGACCACGTGAATACCGGGCAGTCCTCCAACGACGTTATCCCAACAGCAATTCATGTGTCGGCGCTGATGGCCATGAACGACGATCTGATACCCGCCCTGCAGCAGCTTCAGAAGGGGCTGGAAGCCAAGGCTAGCGAGTTCAGCGATGTCATCAAGACCGGCAGAACTCACCTGCAGGACGCCACGCCCATATACCTGGGCCAGGAATTCGAAGGCTACGCCGGGCAAATCGAACGGTCCATAAGTCGAGTTCGAGAGGGCATGAAAGAGCTGTCCGAAGTAGCGTTGGGCGGCACCGCCGTCGGCACCGGCGTGAATACGCACCCCGATTTCTCCAAGAAGGTCTGCGCCAAGCTATCCACCATTCTGAACGTCGAAGTACACGAGACGACGAACCATTTCCAGGCTCAAAACTCCTTGGATAATGTGGTGGCCGCCAGCGGTGCGCTCAAGACAGTGGCCGTCAGCCTCATGAAGATCTGCAACGACCTTCGTTGGTTGGGATCAGGGCCTCGCGCCGGCGTTGGTGAGATCGAGCTACCGGAAGTACAGCCAGGCAGCTCCATAATGCCAGGAAAGGTCAATCCTGTTATTCCAGAGTCTGTATGCCAGGTTGCGGCTCACGTTATCGGCAACGATGCGGCAATCGTGATCGGCGGCCAGTCTGGGAACTTCGAAATCAACGTGATGATGCCCATGTGTGCCTACAACCTACAGCAGTCCATCGACCTACTGGCGGCGGCGGCAAGAAATCTGGATAACCAGTGCATCAGCGGACCGGTAGAAGAGGGCGCTAACGAGGGAGACCCCGCAGGCATCAAAGCCACTTCGAAGGGTCCCGAAATGGTCGATCGAGGCCTCATGATAGGCACTACGCTGGTCCCACACATCGGGTACCTCGCGGTTGCCAAGCTCGCCAAGAATGCCCATGAGACGGGGAGAACAATAAGAGAAGTTGCGCTGGAAGAGACTGATCTTTCACCAGAGGGGCTGGACAAGATACTGGATGCGACTTCGATGACAAAGCCCGGCCTGTAAAGGGTCACCCCAAAATACAGAGGTTTTGAGCGGGTCTGATAGGCTATACGAAAGCAGGCTGTATTAGTGCCCTATTTGGGCATTAATATGGCGTCGCCACCACGCTGCTTTGCGGCCTCCATAGCTGACTTGGCCGTGGTGAATATCCCGTCAGGCTCGCTGGCGTCCCTGGGGAAATTCGCAATACCTGCGCTGACGGTGAAGTTCCATTCCACACCTTTGCGAATCTGATGCCCCAGCGCCTCGGCCTCTTCCCGGCCTGTCTCCGGAAGCATGAGAACAAATACGGATGAACCGGATCGTCCCAACACGTCGCCTAGCCTACGCCGCTCGCTGATAACTTTGCAAAGCATCTTCGTCAGCTGGTCTCCGGCGGCGGTGCCACCCTCGCCGATGTAGGTCTCATACTTGTCGATTTCCATAACAAGCAGGGACATCTCATGCTACCGATGCTGCGAGCGGGCCACTTCGTTGTCCAATAGGCCTGAGAACATCTGAAGGTTGTACGCTCCCCTTTCGGGGTCCCATGAGCCAAAAGAGTCCGTAGACGAGTTTCTGGCAGCAGAGGAGACAGTGTGACTCATCGTCAGAATCTTGGCCACGGTAACCTTAATAAGGTCTACGTTAAAGTGCGTTGTGATGTAATCGGCAGCACTCATGCTGACTAGCTTTACAGCGGTCTCCACCGACGGATAACCAGTAATCATGAACCGCGTAGTGGGGGTCGATTCGGAAGGCTGCCTGTAGGACTTCGATACCGCCCACTTCTGGCATCACCATGTCGCTGATGATGAGATCGAAGGTCTGTTTTTCCATGAGGTCCAAGGCTTACCGGCCATCAGTGGCCTGGAACACCTGGTAGCCTTCCTCGGACAGGATCTCGTCAAGAAGTACCCTGATTATATCTTCGTCGTCGACAACCAGTATCTTGGCCGTCTTCTCGGCTGCCAAGCCAGTTGCGCCAGACCTTAATCCCTGTTGACCGCTTGTCATGTTGCCTCCTGAAGCCCACACATTGAGGAAGAGTTTCCTCAAGTGAGGACTCGCACACCATCATTGTGCCGAATATCGCAACAACAGAACACGGTATTTGTCCCAATAAACTGAGATGGGAATCATTACTGCTAACGTAGGTGTTTACACCTACTGCGTATGCATCACACTATATTTAGCAGCTGCTTGACTAGGTCTTCCTCTCCCTGTCTGCCTGATACATGACCATCCAGACGTGCTTCCAACAACGCTGCGAGTAGTGTGCCTATGGCTGGCCCCTCTTCCACACCCAGGGCGATGAGATCACGACCGTTCAGCTCGGTCCGCACTGAACGAAGCTCACAGAGATATAGGTCGATGTTGCGGCTGGAGGCGCTTTTCTTGTGGCTAGCCGAGACACCCAGTAGGGCCGCAGTGTGATATCCGTCAAGAAGGCGATATATTTGGCTTCGTGACGCGTCTGAAGAGAGGTCCTCCGGAATAGCTTCGGTTCCAGCGACATCCTGAACCACGCGGCTCCAGAGGGAGTCCATATTCAGGCGACGGGCAAATGCGGAGGATTCTCCCGGCGTCAGGCCTGTCGCCAAATACGCCAGCCAGATAAGATGCTCAGGCTGTTCAGCACTGTCGATCGCATCAGGCCATGAGTCGGGTCGTCGCCCCAGTGGCCCAAACACGGCTTCAATCACTCCCAGGCAGCTGAGAGCCTGCAACAGGCGTCCTGTCTCAGCTTCTTCGAACGCTCGCTGGAACTCATGACGTATGCGGTCTCCGGATATGGAGTTCAACTGTGGGAGGTTGTCCTGCAGAAGGCTGGCCGTGCTGCTCTCGCCAGCAGTGCTACTTTCAAGGGAGAAGTCCAGCCGTTGAGCATACCTGACGGCCCTGAATATGCGAGTGGCGTCGTCGGTGAAGCTTTCCTGGTGGAGCACCCTAATGAGGCCCCGCTCCAGGTCTTCCTGGCCGCCCATGGGGTCTAGGAGTTCACCCCAATTATCGGCACACAGGTCTATTGCCATGGCATTGACGGTGAAATCGCGACGAGCCAAGTCCTGGGCCACAGACCCCGGCCGCACCTCTGGAAGCGCACCTGGATGAGAGTACGACTCCTGCCTCGTCATGGCCACGTCAATAACGGTCGAACCCACCTCAATCTTGAAGGTATTGAACTGGGAAGGGCCTGCGAGCCGACCACCGACAGAGTTTGCCATATCCAGGGCTAGCCGTTCCTCTAGCCCTGCAACAGAGACGTCCAGATCGTTTGTGGGACGCCCCAACAAGACATCACGAACGACTCCGCCCACCAGGGAAATCCCGTCGGCCCTGTAGCGGCAAACCTCAGCCAGCGTCCGCAGCAAACGGAGGCTATCAGACTCAAGTTGCCGTTCCAATATGGAGGCTAAATTAGGCACTTGTTCAGCCCGTGGACAGGATTAACTGGTGGCCGTTTTTACTTTCGCCTGGAACGCTTGCGAACCTGAAGCCACCCAAGCTGGCCACGCCGTCATCATGAAGTGTACACCCTTGCTGATGTAGTGCTCTACGTTCGAGTCGTTCACCAGCGTTCCAGCAGTCTTGCCCGCAGCCACAATCTGCTCCAAAGCCTTGTCAACGGTCTCCAAGACCACTGGCTCAGTAGCGCCCCCCAGGTAACCCATGCTCTGGGCCAGGTCACTGGGAGCGACAAAGAAGACGTCAATGTTATCAACAGTGAGGATTTCCGCCAGGTTATTGACGGCAACTATATCCTCAATGAGGATAACGACCAGGGTCTCATCGTTGGCTTTCTGGAAGTAATCAGGATCGCCGTAGCCCTGTCTGTTCCCAAACATGCCTCTGTTGCCGATGGGATGAAATTTGGCCGCGTCCACCACAGCTCGCGCCTCTTCAGCAGTGTTCACATGAGGGATGACAACTCCCTGCGCACCTACATCGAAGGTCCTGTATATGATGCCAGCGTTGTTCTGGTTCACGCGCACGACGGAGCTCATTCCCCATAGATCGCAGGCTCTCGTCATATCAGGAAGGTCCGCAAAATCTACAGGGCCATGCTCGCCCTCTATCCACGCAGCCTGGAATCCCAGAGACCCGACGAAGTCGATAACATCAGATGAGTTGTGCCCTGCAATAGCTATTACAGTCTCGCCGCGCTCAAGCATGTGTTTTGCTTTATTTTCTCGCATATGTTGGTTCTCCTCCTGTCTATCAGCGCCGCCATTATAGGTGCGCCCGCTGGCATCAGTCAATGAAGCCGCCAGGGATCGTGGCTGTGCTGCGTGCCAGACCGACCCGGCGCATTGATTCGGTTTGTTCGGCTGTTGTAGACATCTTTCTCGCTCGGGGCTAGCATGGTGACTCAGGCTGAAGCTCGAACTTTTGGGGAGACAATATTGCGAGGTGATGCAAACTACTGCCAGCGATGCGCCACTGAACTGGTCGATAAACAGATCGAAGGTAAGACCAGAGGGTACTGCCCCTCTTGCGGCTTCGTGGTCTATCTTGACCCGAAGGTTGCGGCGGCGGTGCTGGTCTCCGACGGCGACAGGCTGGTGATGGTGAAACGAGGCGTGGAGCCCGAAATGGGACGCTGGGCGTTCCCATCAGGCTACGTGGACAGAGGAGAGGTTGTCGAGCACGCGGCGATACGCGAGGTAAAAGAGGAGACAGGCCTGGACATTGAGCTGGACGAATTTGTCGGCCTATATTCCCAGGAAGGCAGTGCTGTCATTCTGGCGGTCTTCTCGGCGCGCACCACGGGCGGCGTGTTGCAGGCGGGCCACGACGCACTGGAAACCGAATGGTTTGCCACCGACAATCTACCCGACCTACCCTTCCCCCACGATCAGCAGATACTTATGGACTGGCGACGGCAAAGCAGTTAGTCAGCTAAGCCGTTTCCAGACAGAACCATCCGCTCTGCTACCATAATGCCATGACCAACATCCGAATCCTTGCGCTGGTGGCGATGCTACTGCTGCTTGGCCTATCATGCGGCAGGACTCCCATAACCATCGACGAGCTAGATGCTCTTGACGCAGTGAAACAGGGTGTTGAATTACGCAAGCAAGGCCTGTTGCAACAGGCGTTTGAGCAGCTCTCGGAGGCGATCAGTCTGGATCCCGAACTGGCCATCGCGTACGCAGAGCGAGCCTTTGTGCACTACCTGAGCGGCAACAATACCAGCGCGGTTGAGGACGTCGGCAGGGCGCTGAAGTTGAATTCACAGCTTCCCATAGCGTACAACTACAGAGGTCTCATTTTTGTTTCCCGTGGAGAGACCGACAACGCCATCATCGATTTCACCAGAGCTATTCAGCTAGACCCGAGGCTACAGGAAGCGTATCTGAACAGGTCCAATCTATACATGGCCAACGGACAGCTTGGGCTCTCCATTGATGACGTAACCGCCGCCGTCACCTTGTCTCCTGAATCGGCTGAGCTCTACCTCCTCAGGGCCCAAGTATACCTTCGGACAGAAACTCCAACTGAGGCAGTTCCAGACCTGGAGCAGGTGCTTAGCCTGACGGATGATGAAGCCCTGACTCTAACCGTGAAACGATATCTGTCTCTGCTTCAGTAACGCAGCCCAATAATGCAGCAAAGCAAAACACGGAGAACCGTTGGAGATAGAACCGGAAAAACATATTCCAGACGGGAAGAGATGGCTCGGAGGAGTCCAGCCAAGGGACGCCGCGTGGCTGCTTGCCGTGTCCACAATGCTCTTTGTGCTGCTGATGCCATTCTCCAGCTACGTGGCTGCGCTGCCTTTGATACAGGATGAGTGGGACCTGAACAACACCCAGGCCGGCGTCATTTTCTCGGCCTACCTACTTGGTTTCGCCGTATCAGCCCTCTTCGTACTCCCACTCACCGATAGGTTTGGCTCCAAGGTCATCCTGGTCTCTTTCGCGTCCATATCAGTGGTGTCCCACATACTGTTCCCGCTATTTGCAGACAATCTGGTTACTGCTGTGATACTGCGCGTGCTCGCCGGGGTCGGTCTGGTAGGCGTATACAATCCCGGAATGCGCATAGTCGCTGAGCGCTTCTCCAACCACGGCAGGGGCATGGCCATAGGCACCTACGTCACCTTCTTCTACGCCTCAAACAGCGTCTCCCTGGCCCTGACTGGAATTCTCATGTCGTACATGAAGTGGCGAGACGCCTACATGATCATGTCCCTACTGGCGTCCCTAAGCATCCCAATGGCCTACATGCTGCTCCGCTCGCACAAGGTTCCAGTGAGTGGATCATCGGGTGCCCTCGACCTGTCTGTGCTAAAGAATCGCGCAACACGCATCTTCATACTGGGGTATTCGCTGCACGCGGCTGAGCTATACATCGTTAGGGTCTGGCTGCCGGCGTTCCTTGTGGCAGTGCTCGTCGCCAGGGGGGCAGGCAGCGCCGAGGCCGCCGTCACCGCGGCGACAGCCGGAGGCATCGCGCTGGCAACAGGCGCGGCAGGACCAGTCATAGGCGGCATCCTCTCCGACAGGTGGGGGCGGGCCGTGTCGGCGTCGGCAATATTTGCCCTGAGTGGCGCGGTGTCTTTTGTCATAGGCTGGCTAATCGGCTTTCCCTGGCCAGTCGTTGTGGGGCTCACGGCGATATATGGTTGGGCAATCGCCGCAGACTCAGCCATCTACTCAACGGCGGTCACCGAGGTTTCTGAGCCTACCAAGCTGGGATCGACACTGGCAGTCCACTCGTTTCTCGGTTTCATGGGAGGCGTCATCGGGCCGATCGTTGTTGGCGGCATTCTAGACCTGTCGCCTGAATCCATTAAGTGGGGCCTCGCCTTCTCTGTCACCGGCGCCCTATCAATCGTGGCAATCCTCAGCCTGATGACAGTGCGAACTTCAACGCGGCGCTCGACTACATCTGACAGCGATTGACG
>Ga0209501_10000245_pt1 | contig 68826 bp, 66 predicted proteins | sample ArcticOcean_MG_C_4_FD_187434 | JGI IMG/M metagenome (GOLD analysis project Ga0209501, IMG submission 187434) | Marine microbial communities from western Arctic Ocean - ArcticOcean_MG_CB4_134 (SPAdes) (version 2) | ecosystem: Environmental > Aquatic > Marine > Oceanic | place: Arctic Ocean...
ATCGAATCAGACCGCACAGCTCGCTGGGATACATGCCACCGGCACCAGAGGCGCTCGTGCCATCTGTACATATGCCGATACTTGCCGGACTAACATAACGAGTGGTACAACCAATGGGGGCAGGTCACAACCAAGCCAGCGTCTTCCACTTCCAGGTCCACTCTGTAAAGAAGGTGAGCACCGTTCCCTGAGTCAGCAAATATGGGGTCCGGCCACCCCATTCCCCTCAGTGCTCCGCGAATGAGCAGCGCTTTTTCGAGTGCGTTGGCGTGTCCCTCGTTGGTGCTCGAAATACCGGAAGGTCGAACGGCATCTAGGTCGACTGGCAGCCAGCGAATCCGAACGATGTCAGTGTTCGCCGTCGTCTCGCCTCGTCGAGCCGTCCGATGCCTGTTCACCGACCGGGGAAGTAGATCAGGGCTGACGGGATTGAGGGTGAAGTAGACTCCCTTGGCGTTTCCGTCCAACTTGGCCGCATCGCGAGCGAGCTTGCCCAGGTCGTCGTAGTACCCCGACTCGGTATGCGGGCGCGAAAAGTCGCGCGTTATGGCTTCCAGAGCTCGCAGTTCTACAACTTGCCCCTCGCCGACCAGCAACGCAAGACTGCGATCAATCTGATCCAACGCGGTCGCCGTAGCCGTTAGGGTGCTCATTCGTCTTCCCTCCTCTCGCTTGCTGTGACGCCATCCGCGCGTGGGGGCTCGATCCGATTGACATCAGCCAGAATCCGACGCCAGAGGTCACTCCAGGCCCGTGTTTGTGGACCGGTGGACCAAACAGCTTCGACGATCATGCTCGCGGAGCGCGGCTTCCGATCAGTCTTCTTTGTCATCAGTCAGAAACACTCGCCGTCGTAGAGCCGCGACATCCTCCGGTGAGTAGAACCGCCACCCCGACATCATTCGCTTGGCGGGAGGTATTCGACCCTCCCGTTCTGCTTTCCGTAGCCAGTCAACGGACATTCCGAGCTCCCTTGCTACCTCACCGATCTTCATGCTCGTCGTCGCCTCCTTGCTATACTCATAGGACATCATAGGAAATCGTGCGTACGTAAACCCCTACCGAAAGGGACCTAATGGGTCAAAATCCGCAACCCTCTCCAGAAGAGCTCGAATTCATCTACGGCCTACTGCACCGAGGTCTGTCGAACCTAGATATCCAGGAAGACATGCAGGATAGGGAGTTTCCACGGCGGACTTCTTCAAGATTCTTTAGGCAACGGCGACGAGAGTTCGACGCAGCCCGAAAGGTTCTTGATCAAACGGCTATCGCCAGAAGTGATCCGCTCCTGAATGAAAAGCGGAGGCACCACGAGGAGGAGTTGAGAGCCGCGTTGGAGGAGTTGAAACTTGACCCTACGGCCGACATTTCGGACGGCTGGAGCTGGTGGGAGGAAGGGCCGAGAGAGATACCTAACAGCTACTTCTACTCGGAGATGAAGATACCGGAAACCCTCAATGTCCAGTTTCTAGTGCAACACTTGAGGCCCGATGACGCCATCCTGACTTCCCGCGAAGGTGCCGTTCAGACATACGCTGACGCAGTCGAGGCTCGCGCCGCGCTGTCAGCTCAGATGATCGACCAGATACATTCTGCTGGCTTCGTGATGCGAGTCGATTCATCGCAGCGTGTTCCGGGGGTAGCCGACGGCTTCCACGTCACGTTTAGCGACTGCCTGGAGGGATCGCCCTGGTACCTCAACGAATCTGATCCATACAGGCGAGAGCCGATAGATGGCCCGCAAGGAGCGCTTTACAAGCAGTTGTTTGGTGGTCTTTTGATCGGGGTCGGAGACGCCGACCTACTGGACGGCATTGAGGCTCTTCATCGCGATCTCATATTCGCCATTCGTGAGGGCAGATTCGCGGGCAAGGCATCAGAGATCAGGCAACGAGACAAGCGGTATCGTGAAGCCGCGACCGATCTCAGCAGGTTGATCGATATTCGCTCGAAGCAGGCCGTGTTCGGTGTGGACCCCTGCGAGGTCTGTGATGCTTGGGTCGGTTTGTGATCAAGCGACGGACCGACTACGGCGATGAGTATCTCGAATCCAGACCGTGGTGCATCGCGGACAGAAAAGCCGCCTTAGAATTCGACAGCAACAGTAAACGGCACCCCGTTAGTACTCACCACTGAACGAATATCGGCATCACCACGTGGACGTAGTTGTCGTTGCCGACGGGCTTGAGGACTCCGGGGCTAGAGGGAGTGGTCGTTTCGAGGGCAACTTGGTCGGTTTCCAGGACGTTGAGCACGTCGGTGAGGTACTTGCTGCTAAAGGCAATCTTCGACTCGGCCCCGTCGACTTGAGCATCGATGTCGCCCCGGTTTTCGCCGATCTCTTCAGACTTGGACAACACCATGATCTTGCCGCCGTCTTCGGCGGCCCCGTCGACCATCACGCGGACGATGCCACTACCGTCGCGCGCGAAGATTGACGCTGCTCGCGTCGCCCGGATGAACTCATCGAGGTTGACGACCGCGCGGGTATCGTATTCGTCGGGGATGAGTTGCGAGTAGTTGGGGAACGTTCCCTGCAGTAGGTTCGCCACGATCTCGATGTTATTCAGACGGAAAAGCGCCTGGCTCTTCGACGGCGTGACGGTAAATTCGACCGGCTCGGTCTGACCGGCGATAAGGCGTGCAACCTCGTGAAGGGCCCGTGCGGGAATGATGAAGTCAACGTCTTCCGGTGTGGCCTCGATGAGCTTGCCGGTATAGACCGCCAGCCGGAACCCGTCCGCCGCGGCGAAAGTGAACTCATCGCCTTTGATTTCGACCTTGATTCCGGTCAGCACGGGCCGGGAGTCCTCGGTGGCGGCGGCGATGACGACGTGCTCAATAGCTTCGCTGAGGACCTTCGTGTCGATCTGGCCCGCCACTCCCGACTCAACGGTCGGTATCGGCGGAAAGTCGTCGGCCGCCGTGCCGTTGATTTGTGCAGAGAAGCGGGCGCACTTGACGGAGATACCGACGGGCTGATCCGTGGAATCGAGGTCGATGCGTTCCGCAGGCAGGGAGTTGACGAACTCGGTGAGCAGTCGCGCGGGGATCGTCACCTCGCCCTCTTCCTCGACCTGCGCGCCAATCCACGTACTGATGCCGATTTCCTGGTTGGTCGCGGCCAGCTTGAGCCGAGAGTTATCGGTAGTGATCAGAACGTTTTGCATGATTGGATACGTCGTTCGGGTGGCGACGGCCCTCCCGACGATTCCAAGGCCACGGCTAAGGTTTTCTTGCAGGCACGAGAGACGCATGTTTCCACGCTCCAAAGCTATATCAAAGTGTACGGTAGTATAGAGGGGCCGTAGGGTGCAGTCAACGGTGACGTAATAGGGTCGTGCGCGTAACCGTGGGCCTAACAGGGCTGTCCGTATGAGAGCGTTTGCCCCCGCGTCGTCAGATGGTATACTCCGAGCGCATTTCCTGGGCCGAAGGTATCCAAGCAGTCGCTGGTGACGTAGCAATATTCAACCACTAAGACCTATTCAAAAATCGAGTGCAGGGGGAGTTGGGACTTATGGGATACGTCGAATCTCTACACGCCAAGGCAATCGAGTTGAGCCGGATTTCCGTCGAGATCACGGCGGCGGCGGACTCGGGGCATCCGACCTCGGCGTCCAGTTTGGCTCATATCGTAGCCGCGTTGATGTACGACCACATGAGATACGATCCAGCCGACCCGGCGAACCCGGGCGCAGATCGGCTCGTGCTGTCCGAGGGGCACGCCTCTCCCATAATCTATGCGGCGGGTGCCGACCTGGGTCTCGCCATCGGCAAGGATCCAGCTAATCGGCGGCCAATGACCATCGACGACGCCATGCAACTTCGAGACATCGACAGCGAAATCGACGGCCACCCGAACCCTGCAGAGGGTTTCCCGTTCTTCCCGGCGGCAACGGGGTCTCTCGGACAAGGCCTATCCATATCTTCGGGGCTGGCTGCGGGTGCCAGGCTTGACGGCTCCGACAAGAGGATTTATTGCATCATCGGCGACGGTGAGAGCCGCGAAGGGCAGGTGTGGGAAGCAGTCGACTTCATCGTAGACTACAAGCTGAACGCGGTGTGCCCCATCTTCAACGCCAACCAGTACGGCCAATCGGACGCTGTCAGCCATCAGCAGTCCGCCGAGGTTACTTCGGCCAAACTGCGCGGCGCCGGATTCGACGTGGCTGTCATCGACGGCCACAACCCAACAGCGGTTCGAGACGCGCTCGTGGAGCACCAGCAACACGCCGAAGACCCCGACGCCAAGCCCTTCGCCATCGTCGCCGAGACAGTCAAGGGCTGGGGTTTCTTGAACGTGGCAGGCGCGGGCCTTCACGGCAAGCCAATGACAGGTGCTGATAAGACTGCCGCCTTGGCTGAACTCGACGAGATGGCGAAGGAGCTTAAGGCAGCGACAACGCCCGGCGATCTGACGATCAGGCCGATGGAAATGAACGTCTTCGATTCGGGCGTGAACGCGAAGTCGATGAGCTTCGCCGATGCTATGAACGCATACGGGCAATCCGCTGCCCTCAACGACAGGAAGTTCGCGCCGAGGAAGGCGTATGGTGTCGCGCTGCGGGCGTTGGGGCACACGAACCCTGACGTGGTCGCCCTCGACGGCGACGTGAAGAACTCGACCTACTCAGAATATTTTTACAAGGATCCCGACCTGACTCACCGCTTCTTCGAGTGCCGAATCGCTGAGCAGCACCTGATCTCCTGCGCAGCGGGGCTAGCAGCGGGCGGTAAGATACCGTTCGCATCCACGTTTGGCAAGTTCGTCGCCAGGGGCTATGACCAGTTCGAGATGGGCTTCATCAGCCGCCTGAACCTCAAGATCGTCGGCTCCCACGTAGGCGTCAACATCGCTGCCGATGGTCCGAGCCAGATGGCGCTCACCGACGTTGCCTTCTTCCGGTCGATGGCCAAAGTGCAATCTGACAACGGCGGGCCCGGCATGTACATCCTGAATCCCTCTGACGCCGTCTCCGCATACGGCCTGACACTAGCTATGGCAGAGCACCAAGGCGCATGTTACTTGCGCGCTGCCAGACCGGATACATCGTTCCTCTACGACGAAAACGAGACGTTCACCCTTGGAGGGCACAGGGTACTGTCGAAGGGCAGCGACGTGCTCATCGCGGCGTCCGGGTATATCGTCCACGAGGCGCTGAAGGCCGCTTCATCCCTATCCGAAGCTGGGGTAAGTGCGACCGTTGTCGACCTGTACTCCCTCCCATTCGACCACGATGCCATCGCCGAGCTTGCGAGCGCGAACGGCGGCAAAGTCGTGACTGTGGAGGATAACTACGGCGGCGGTTTCGGGTCCGAGGTCGCTGAGGCCCTCTTGGAGCACGGAGGCAGCTACAAGATCAAGCAGATGTACGTAACCCGGATACCCAAGTCCGGTCGCAGCACAGACGACGTTATCCGCTACGTTGGCCTTTCGTCCGACGACATCGTCGCCAACGCCAAGGCGCTGCTTGGCTAGCGACTAGGGCTGCTGGCGATCTCACGATTCACCGACGTGTATCATGAGTAATCATGGACTCTCAGGTCGCCGTTGGCCTCACGACGCAGGAAACGCAGAGCATTCTCGCCGAGAGTGAAGTGATCGGCGGCCAACGTATACCCTGGGGATCGAACAACACCTTCCTCGTTCACCTCGATGCTGGCGAAGGCCGGCACGTTCGGGCCGTGTACAAGCCCGGCGCTGGCGAGCAGCCTCTTCACGACTTCCCGTGGCAGACGCTATACAAGCGCGAGTACGCTGCCTATCTGCTGGCAGAGGCTCTTGGCTGGCCGCGCATCCCGATGACCGTCATCCGCGACGGCCCGGCGGGTGTTGGTTCGATGCAGCTTTACGTAGAGTGTGACCCCAACGTCACCTACTTCGATCTCGTCTCCGACCGCCTCGATATTTTGGCCGCCTTCGCCACTTTCGACATCCTCACTAACAACGCCGATCGCAAGGCCGGCCATTGCCTATTGGACGGCGGTAACACTATCTGGAGCATCGACCACGGCCTAACGTTTCATGCGGACTTCAAAGTGCGGACGGTCATGCTGGAGTTCTGGGGCCAGCCGATACCTGAGGTGCATCTGGAAGATATTAAAGGCGTCCGAGACCAACTGGCGACGAATGGGGAGTTGACGGCGAACCTGCGTGAATTGCTCACCGACATCGAGTTCGATGCCCTACGTCAGCGTGTCGACGAGGTGTTGGCGACCCCGGTTATTCCGCAACTCAACCCAGGCCACAACGTTCCCTGGCCTTTGGTGTGACGGCTAACAAAGCACCGGTGACCAGGGCTTGAGTTGGGTCGCGAACATCGCATCGGCGCGGCGGAGCGCTCCTCGCGTCCGCTCCTCTACACGACCTGCTCTGGCGAGCGGGGCGAACCGGAATCCTCCCAAGTATGGGACAGCGAGGTCGGCGGAGGTGAGCACGAGGTCGGGGACTTTCGTCGTCGGTTTACAAACCGCACCGGATAGCCCACCAGTCAGTTCATAGGTACCCTGGTTCCATGGACAGAAATCATCATCGACCTGGAACACCAGCGTGTCTTCCGTGGCATACGTCCTGGAGCTGAGAGCCTTCGGGACGTCGACCAATCGCATCCAGGTACGGTCGTACGGCTCACGTTTCAATTGCCTTGGGTTGGCCAACATCCAGACGAGTGTGTCGTCAACGGGGCGATGGTACGCCTTGGTCGTCGTGCGCAAGTCGATGCCGAAGCAGTACCCCCACAGGGCGGCGTATGCGGCATCGGTAACGGCCATCAGTTGCTGCACAACAACGGTGTCACCTTTGAGGCGGTAGACCACGTACCCTTCCACATTATCCTCTCGATACTCAACGTAGAAATTAGCCGAGGCACCGTCACGGTGTTCCGCTAAGTCGTCGAACATTCCGTCCCACCAGGTCTTCGGCGGCTGTATCACGCCCGGGCGGTCCGGGGTCGCACGTCGAAAAACGTTGGGGAAACTCACCTTCGCATAATCAGCCTTGACGATCTTGAGCGAGCCGTTCCACTCGTACTGCTGCCGGAAGGCCGTATCTTGACGTTGAATCGTCCAATTCTCGTGCTCAGCCGCGATACCGTAGCCGAATCGCCCATATATGATGCTCTCCGCCGCTTCCAATGGCGATAGCGCGAGACCGCGCTCGAAGGCGTTCGTCAACTGCTGCTTCATCATCTCGGTCATGATGCCCCGCCGCCGGTGTGTTGGCAGCACCACGACAGGACCGACGCACGCCGTCGTGGCACTACCTCCTGGTACGGTCATCTCGAATGCGGAATACAGCACGAGTCCAACCGGGTCACTGCCGTCAAATGCCGCGACGCTTTCGCCCATCTCGAAAAATTCCTGAGTCTGCGGCAACTCCGACTCACTGAAATGACCACCGAAGGCCCACGAACTCATCTCCGCCGTGGCGATCAGTTCCTCTTCGGTAATTGGACGGTACTCGATTGGCATCAGATAGGTTCTCCGCTCCCGTGTTTCAATTCAGGGATCACTCTACTACAATGCGACTCGCCGACAACATTATACAAACACAACGGAGATAAAAGAATGCCAAAACCACCGGATTATGGGCTTATCTATAACTGGGACGGGAATCCGCATGGGTACTCGGAGTATCCGCAGTCGATGGAGCAGTTTCTCGACAAGGTCTATGCCCCGATGAAAGACACGCAGGTCGGCGCGCACTTCTGGTGCGTCGGCGAGCATACCGCGCGGTGGAAGAGCGATGTACTGGAGACGGTCGGGGATTTTCGCGACCGAGTCTACGAGAGCCCACAGGCGTTCACGTTCAACGAGAACATTATCGCGATGATCGAGCGCGGCGAAGACCCGCAGGCGGAGACCATTACGCGCGGCCACGAGTTGGGGATGCAAGTCTACGGCTCGGTGCGGATGAACGACAACCACTTTGGCGGCGCTCAGCCATCGGACCTATCGACGATGCACAACAGCGAGCTCACCCGCATGAGAGCCGAGCACCCGGAGTGGCTTTTGGGCGACAAGACGACGCCGTGGTTCGCGCTGTCGTGGAACCTCGAGGTGCCAGAGGCGCGGAAGCACCGGTTCGATCACGTCGAGGAGGTCGCGCGGCGCTGGGACTGGGACGGCATCGAAGTCGACTGGCAACGGCACGGCTTCCACCTTCCGGACGATTACGGCTACCGACTCCGCTACGTCATCACCGACGTTCAGCGCGCGGTGCGGCGAGTGACCAACGAAATAGCCGAGCAGCGCGGTCGTCCGTACTATCTCGGCGTCCGAGTGTCGGGCACGCCGGAGATGTCCTACCGCATCGGCTACGACGTACAGGCGTGGATCGACGAGGGCCTGGTCGACATAATCGTCCCCGCCGGCAGCGCGCATACCGACCCGCTGATCGCCGTCGAACAATATCTCAAGATGTGCGAGGGCACCGACGTTGTCGTCTATCCCGGCTTCGACTCTCGTGTCGATGGCTTGGACTTCACGGATTTCGTCGGGCCGGAAGACGCCTTCACCAAAGACCTGATGCGTACGCGTGCGGTCGCCAGCCAGTGGCACGCTGCCGGCTCCGACGGCATCTACCTCTTCAACTGGCACGCCAATGGTGAGTCTCGCAGAGAACTGATGAAGCAGGTCGGCTCGGTCGATACGCTCCGTCGCACCGACAAGATATTCGCCGCGGGCCATCGATACAAAGAAGCGTTTGGCACCGTTGGGCAGTCCTGGGCAGGCGCGTTCGACAACGACCGAATATGGGGTCAGGTACCCGTGCCGTTGAAGGCCACGCTGACACTTGATGGCCCGACCATCGACATCGACCAGGCGGACGATTTGAACGCCGATACACCAGAAAGTATCCAGCTTCGCGTTCGTATCGACCAATGGGTCGTGGGCGACGTGCTGCGCTTCTACTGGGACGGGGAAGAACGCGCCGACATTCAGCGCGAGTACCACATCCAGGAAGACGCGGCGGGGAACCCGCTGGGTGGACGCATACACGATGTGAGCAGCGCTTCGTGGTTCCTGCTCGACCTGACATCCGCCGAGGCGACGAAGGGCAAGCACACCGTCAAGGTCGCCCTCGAACACCGCAACCCACGAGTCGCCAACGACTTAGTGCTGACGAACGTAGAGTTGGTGCTGAGATACGGCTCGGATACGACTAACTAGAGTGGCGCGGTCGGCCAGCGCCGCGTCGGAAGACATATCAAGCTCTCCCCCGCCAAGGGTGAGAGAAAAAAACTCCCTCCCTTCCCCCTCGACGGGGGAAGGTTAGGATGGGAGTGAGGAGCGACAATGAAACGACAACGTACGATCTACTTCAACGACGCACGACACTATTATCTGTTCGTGTTCGAGCCGCCGATAACGATGGAAGATGCCTGGCGGCCCATCGACGAGGTGGCGGGCACGCCGGTGGACACTTTTGTGTATGGCGTGTCGAGGGCCGACGGGCTGTTCTACCCGTCCAAGGTCGGGACACAGTTCAAGCACGGCGAGCACGGCATGGACTCGCCAGGCTTCAAGCAGAATGTGTACTGGCGGGTGTGGCACAACATGAAGAGCCTCGAAGAGCGCGGCCTCGATCCGCTCCAGGTGCTGATCGACCGCGCCCACGACAAGGGGATGGATTTTTTTGCAAGCCTCCGCTTAGCCTCGTATGCCACCATGAATCCTGCTTATGAGACGCGCAACGGCGGTCGTGGTTGGGTAGAGCCAGAGGTTCGTGACTACCAGTTCAGCGTCCTGAAGGAGTTGGCCGTCGACTACCCGACCGAGGGCGTCGAGCTCGATTTCGCCGCCGCCCCCAGCGGGGCGCCGCCGCACTTTCGGGATGAAGACGATGCTCGCGAGTACACCCCGACGATGACCGATTGGGTCGCCAGCGTCGCCGACATGGTGCGCAGTCGTCCGGGTGAACCTGGTCAGGTAGGCGCACGGGTCTACCCGACTGAAGAGCAAAATCTGCGAAATGGTTTCGACGTCCGCCAGTGGATCAAAGACGGTTCGGTCGATTGGGTCGTGCCGATGCAGTACGCGCACAACGTTGTCGACGCGAACCTCGACTTGGGCTGGCTTGTCGATGCTGCCCGCGACACGGATACTTCCGTCTACCCAATGGTGCAGCCCTACTATCAGGACGAGTCACGACGTTTTTTCGTAACCACCCATGCCACGCCCGAAATGATGCGTGCCGCCGTCGCCAACTACCGCGACCAGGGGGCCGATGGCATGTACACCTGGTTCCTGGCGTGGCCGCTGGGCGACACGGAACGCCACATCCTCAGCGAGATGGCCGATCCTGATCTCACCGTCGAGGGCGACAAGCACTATGTCTTCAACCGCCGTTCGAACGCATCAGAGAGCGCCGGACTTCATACCCCGTTGCCGCTGACGATAGAGTCAACCGATGTAGGCACCCGTCACCCCTTCCGCTTCTACGTCTCAGACGACATTCAGGCCAAGACAGACCGTATCCAGCAAATTACGTTGAAGATGTACATTCACGACATCGTGACTGAGGACAAGCTATCGTTCCATGTGAATGGCGAGTCCCTGCAGAACGAGAAGCTGCGGCGCTCCATCCGCGGCGAGCAAGGGCCCTACCAGGGCCAGTGGCTAACGTTCCAACTAGACACAGTTCGTCCGAACAAGGGCTGGAACACTCTCGAAATCGCTCTGAATGGAAGACCTGCTGGCCTCATCAGTCCACTCGTCGTCGAGGATATCGAGCTAATCGTAGAGTACGGCCCCTACCCGCCGAGGCTGTGAAGAAGGTGTTAGGTATTGGGTGATAGCTGATGGTTTAAGAGTAAAAAGGCGAGATGGCGAAGCGGGTGCAATGACAATTGCAGAAAGAGACCAAATTGAGAAAATACACCATCGACATAAACATCCAGAGCAAGCATGGCACGAGTCATTGAGCACAGCCTTAAGCCCGTGCCCCTGGGTGACGACCTGAGCGAACGCCAGTCCGAGGGCCGAGCGCTCAAGAATTTCCCGATGATGGACTGAAGAGAAATACGTAATACGTACTACGCAATCTGGTTTCCATGACACAACTCGACCGCCCAACATACTCCACCATGATCCGAGACATGCCGGAGGGTGAACGCCCACGAGAGCGCTTGGTCCGATATGGTGCGAACACGCTTAGCAACGCCGAGTTGATCGCGATCTTGCTGCGGACAGGGGTGACGGGCGAGGGTGTCATCAGTATGTCCAACCGGCTGCTCTCGGAGTATGGTGGCCTGGCCGGAATGGGGCGCGTTTCCTACGGCGAGTTGTGCTCAGTGAATGGAATCAGCGAGGCGAAGGCGTGTCAACTTCTCGCTGCACTGGAATTGGGCCGCAGGCTCGTGTCACTCAGCCCCAACGACCGCCCGATCATCGTCTCGCCGAGCGATGTAGCAAACCTGCTGTCCGCCGAGATGGGCTTTCTCGACCAGGAACACCTGCGCGTCCTGCTGCTATCTACGAAGTCTGAGGTATTGGGTATCCATGAGGTCTACAAGGGCACGGTTAACTCCGCCGCCGTTCGTGTTGCAGAGGTACTACGGCCTGCCATCCGCGAGAACTGCCCGTCCATCATAGTGGTACACAATCACCCGTCCGGTGATCCGGCACCCAGCAGCCAAGACATCATGATTACTCGACAAATCAACCAGGCGGCCGAGATGATGGACATCGAACTGCTCGACCACATCATCATCGGCGGCCAGAACCATCTCAGTATGAAAAACAAGGGGCTCGGTTTTCGAGCCAGCTAATCGTGAAACGGAACTTAGGTAGAACACATGGAAACAATACGAATCGGACTCATCGGTGCTGGTGCCGTCGCGCAGGCTAGACACCTCCCCAAGCTGAAAGCCATCGCAGGCGTCGAGTTGGCGATGGTGTGGAATCGGACGTTAGATAAGGCGGAAGGTGTTGCAGAGGAATTCGGATTCGAGCGAGCAGTCGCCGACTGGCACGAGATCGCCGAGTCGCCGGATATTGACGCCGTGGTCATCGCGACGCCGCCAGGCACGCACCACGAAATGACGCTTGCGTCCCTGGCCGGAGGCAAGCACGTTCTGTGTCAGGCCAGAATGTCCCGCAACCTCAAAGAGGCTCAAGAAATGCGTGATGCGGCCAAGGCATCCGGCAAAGTGACCTGCCTTTATCCTCCGCAGCCCGGCCTCAAAGGCGACCGCACGATGCTGCGATTGCTGAACGATGAGGACTATGTTGGGGAAATCCGCGAGGTACGTATGGTTGGCATGGCCGCTCCGTCGGGCAGCGGTGCGTACCACTGGCGACAAGACCCTGACATAAACGGCATACACATGCTGACGATGGGGATGTGGGTTGAGGTGCTGAACCGTTGGGTTGGCCCCGCCACGTCGCTCGTCGCCAAATCCCAGCATCACACGAAGCAGGTCAATAACCTGTCGGGAGAGTTGATCGACGCGGCAGTGCCAGACTCGCTGGCAATCGCCGCCGATCTCGAATGCGGTGCGTCCGCGACATACCATTTCTCGACCGAAGCGTCCTTCGCGGGAGCCCATAAGATCGAGATTTACGGCTCCAAGGGTGCGCTCGTATACACGCTATTCGGCGACACGATCGAGGGTGCGACGGTAGGCATGGAGTCGATGCAGCCCATCGAGCCTGACCCTGACGAGATACGCGACCAGACCACGGACGCCGAGTTCATTCAGGCCATCCGCGAGGGTACGCCCGTCCATCCGTCATTCGATGAGGGCGTCCAGTACATGGAGTTCTGTGAGGCAGTCGGACAGTCGGTCTACTTCAACAAGGTCGTCGACCTGCCGCCAGATCCGCTTATGGCAACGTGGGGACGAACGCTTTAAGAGGGGGCTGGGTTTTGGGTGTTAGGTGACAGGGTTAAGAAATACTGGCTGTACCCAGGCTTTCGCGCCTGTCGAAGAAATCACTGTCGCTCTGACGTAGCCTTCGTCGCCCTTAATCGAGTAGCGAGCAGCGCTGCCCACCTGGTCCGATAAGACGCGTCCGTTCATGCCGATGAATCTCGTTAGGAACGATTCTGCAGATGTAGCTTGTATACTGAGAGATAGGGCGCTGGTGTCGCTGGAAACGTCGTTCAAGGTCACGCCATTCGACGCATAAAACTCGCCAGTCCTCAACGCCTCTAAGATGGACTCTTCTGTCAATTCGTCGACTTTCACAAAATCCCAGCCTCGGCCTGGGTTGGCACGATCAGGGCGGAACTCGTCATAAGTATGGGCGTCGTCGGTGGCGATTCCGTAGAGTCGCTGCCCGCCACTGAGCACCGTATCCCAGGTCTCCTCGGTGCTTGGCCTGTCAGGCCCGCCGTCGTTGTTCTTGCCCGGCCCGCCGTTGAATACCTCTATGAAGCTCGCTCCCTTTGTCTGAAGGACGTGCTCGGCGAGATAGCTGTTTCGATCGTTCGGGTGGTTCAGCGAGGCCATTCCGCCCGCTGCATGAATTCCGTCGATGCTAGCCTGCATCGTGGGCACCTTTTCATCCAGATCGATAAACTCCACCCTGTTCGATATCCCGAAGCCGTTGACGTGAATTGGCCCATTTCCGCTCGGCATGCTCTTGCCAACCTCCTGGCCGCGCACCATCACCAGATCCTCTGTCTCGTACTCGGTCAGCACGTCGTGATCGGTGATCGCGAGCCAGTCGTAGCCGTGCTCCTTATACCAGCGAACCACGGCCTCGGGTGAAGTAGGCCCAGTCGAGCCGAGCAGAGCGGTATGGGTGTGAAGGTTGCCTTTATACCAGTTTTTTGACATCAGTTTTTCGGCCGGAAGACGCCGAAGGCGCTCGTGTATGAGTGAATGAATGTTGATCCGCCAATGGGCCCAATCTCGCCATTACAAAAGAATCCGGTCATCGGCATTGAGCTTATCTTACTACGAAACATCTCGCTATCGTGGTCCGGCCTGCCGTATAAGTGCTCGCCACGTCCAAGGCACGAGAACAACAAGGCGCCCGTCTCCTCGTAAATCGGCTTACGGGCGGAGTACTGCGTAAGCAGGTTATCGAGGTCTTCTTCGGATGTCTTCGCGTCGCGTATGTGGAATTGCACGGTCTGTCCTTCTTTGAGCACTTCGGCCACTGACAATGCGCCGGTATTCTGATTGCCTCCGATGATGTTGCGAACGAGGAAGTCGCCAAGCTGTGGGGTGTCGTTCAACGGGTCCATGGCAACGCCGAGGAACAACGCCTGCTGGGCGAGCGTCTGTTCGTGCTCGTTCAAGCCGCTGTAGATGCGTTGCAGCACGTCCGTCGGCTTTTCGTGGTCGAGGCCGAGTAGCACGTTCCGATTGGCCGAGGTCACCTGCAACGGTACTCCGATTGGACGGCAGCCCTGGGCCACGATGGTATCGACCGTAACGTTTCCGCTCAGCGCCACACCGACGGCCCCGGAACGATAGGCATTGTATGTCAGGAACAAAGCGTTCTCACCACGACGCTGCCCACCACTAGCCATTCCTCCGATCTTCGCTCCTGGATAATACGCGAAGTCGAGACCCATCGCGAACTGCTCGGCGTCGAAGGTGAATGGGTCGAGGAGTAGGATGAACTGCGGGTCTTCGTCGCCGGCGACGTGAACCAAATCTTCCCATCGGTTTGGAGCCGCGTCGGCGTCTGGTAAATCTGCCGTCTCCACATGGAATGGCACTACCTCGACATCGGGCAAGTGAGCAACCGTCATCGCTAGCCCTGGCCGGTTCTCCACTTCCCGCCCCCCGCCGATTACACCACCGCCGGAGCATCCAATCAGCGCACCCTCGGGAAATTCATTACGGACTAACTCCGGCACCCGGTCGTATTCTGTAGCGTGGTGTGGAGAAACGAATACCACAAGCAGGTCGGCCGTCAAGTGGCCCATTTCCTCACGAACCAATGTGGCACACTCTGCTATAGCCATATTGAGGGACGGGCTCTCGGAAACTGCTGAACTCCACCGCATCGGCGATTCCTTCAGACGATCAAATAGTGATTCAGAGGTTTTTGTGTATGCCGAAGTGACTAACCTACCCAGACAACGGGAATCAAGGTGGTTGTACGGGGTATAACCCTCACTCCCACAGGTCGGCTCCGGCCTCCATGGAGAAACCGAGTGTTTCGATACCCGCTTGAAGAACGGGCTGCCAGTCGCGTATGGGCACCGTCGCCGGTGCGACGATCTCGATGGTGCCATCATCGTTCGCGCTCACCGAGCCGGGGCCCGATTTCTCCAAAGGCACGCTGATAGTCTCGCGGTCAATCTCGAACCGGTCGGTGACCTCGTAGATCGCCTCCATGTCGTCCATGCCGATGATGTCGTCGGGCATCTTCCCTCCCTGGGTCGTCGTCGGTCTACAATCGTTAGGGTATGACATCGAAGGATGGTGGTGCAAATGGAAACTTTACCTGATTATTTGCGGCCTAGCCTCGACATCGTGTTTGTAGGCATAAACCCGGGCTCGCGGTCAGTCGAAGCCGGGCACTACTTCGCCCACCCGAACAATCGGTTCTGGCCCGCCATCAACCGCTCCGGCCTGCTAACGAAGCCGCTGGACGCAGAGACAGACCACGAGATGCTCGATCAAGGCTACGGCTTCACCGACGTGGTCAAACGACCCTCCAACAGGGCCTCCCAATTGCGAGCCGCCGACTATCGTAAGTGGGGACCGATTCTGAGGGATAAGCTAGAGCGGTACGGCCCGCTGATCGTCTGCTTCCACGGAGTCACTGGCTACCGCAACTACCTGAAATACATAGAGGGCATCGACTCCCGTCTGGAACTCGGCTTGCAACGGGAGAAGATTGGCGAGTCGGTTGTCTTCGTCATACCGAATCCGAGTCCGGCTAACGCTGCGTATTCTGTAGATGACCTGATAGCGTGGTATCGACAGTTAAAGGACCTGAAGGAACTTCTGATAAGCAATGAGCGATAATATCCGTGCGTTCTTGTCCATCGAACTGCTGGGCGAGGTCAAAACGGCCCTTGCCCGTCTGGTCGACGAAGTGGCGGGCGCGCGAGTAAATGGTCTCAAGCCTGTCAAGTCGGATCACCTACATATCACCCTTAAATTCTTCGGCGACGTGACGACCGAGCAGGTGAAGTCGATCACCAACGTAGTCACAACTGCCTCCAAGGGGATTAGACCCTTCACCCTCAAACTCGGTGGAGTCGGGGTCTACCCGAATAGCAAGAACGCTCGCGTCTTGTGGGTGGGACTCGACGGCGACGTTGGACCCTTACAAGACGCACAGCGGCGCATCGATAAGGCGCTGGAGCGAATCGATATCGAGCCTGAGTCACGGGAGTTCAGCCCGCACCTCACAATCGCGCGGATACGTGACGGTACTTTATCGGGCGACCGACGCCGGGCAACTGAGGCCCTCTTCTCAGCGGAGTTCAATTCCCGGCTCACCATCCCCGTGAATAGCGTAAGTTTAGTTCGTAGCGTCCTGCTCCCTGAAGGCCCCGAGTACATGCGCCTTGCAGACATATCCCTGGGTGGTAACAACGGCGTGTAGGGCCCGAAAATCCCAACGACCTGTTCTCCGCTCTCGATTGACGTGGCTCGGGTATTCGTCGATCATTGTTCTTGATGACAGTCGACCATCCACTCCACTATGCCGCCGATCCTCATGCGCCCCATCACAAGCCGCTGCCTTGGTAGCCGCCGTCGTACTTGGGATATTGCAAGGGCTCTTTGAATGGCTGCCGGTAAGCTCTCAGGGCGTTGTCGCCGCAACCTACGCCTTGATCTTCGATAAGCCGTTAGACGAGGCCGTTGGCTTCGCATTGTGGCTCCATATCGGGACAGTGCCGTCCGTACTGGTTGTTTTCTGGCGCGAGATTTGGAGCATTCTGAAAGAGCTTCTCGCCTTGCCACAGACACCCTCCGCCATGTTCCGATTCCTGTTTGTGGCGACGCTCGCGAGCGGGGTGGTTGGTTTCCCCTTGATCCTGGCATTGAGCGACATATCTGTCGTTGCGGGCACCACGGCGACGGGCTTGATCGGAGCGTTCATGCTCGTCACGGGTGTAGTCCAAATGAGGCGGCGAGCTACAGGCAACCGCAGCCACGATAGGCTTGCGCTGAAGGACGGCGTGTTCGTGGGCGTCGCACAGGGACTGGCGGTCGTCCCAGGCTTAAGTCGATCAGGTATGACAATGGCGACGTTGCTATCTCTGCAAGTCGAACGACGTGACGCACTTCTTCTGAGTTTCTTACTGAGCATTCCTGCGAGCCTGGCCGCTGCCCTGTTCTTCGGTATCAAAGATGGGCTGATCGTCGATGCGGAGGCAATCGTGGCGGCGTTCGTGGCGTTTGTGGTCGGACTCGTCACCATCAAGGTGCTCATGGTCGTTGCAGTTAAGATCAACTTCGGCTGGTTCGTGATAGCGGTCGGTTCGACGATGATCGTCGGTGCACTGATCGCCTGGCTGCTTTGACGAACGCCATTCGCAGAGTTGCGAACTTGCGTTGCCTCAATGAGGCAGCACTTTTCTGCTTTTTTGGCGCTATGGTACACTTTGGGAAAGTCCAGAAAGTCGACAGTGGAGTTGGAGGCGGTACGTGAACTGGCTAGACTACGCACTGATTGTTATTCTCGGCATCGGCGTATTGACGGGCCTGCGGATAGGTATCCTGGGGGCCATCTACTACACCATCGTGATGTTCATCGGCTGGCTGTTGGCGGGCCAACTCGGGTCGCAGGTAGGCGAGTTCTTCAAGTCGTTCATCGACGACGACAGAATCGTCACCGTCGCATCGTTCGCCGTCATCATCGCGGTCGTGTTCTATATCGGTAAAATCCTGTGGCCGATCATCAGGACGATGCTCGGGATCGCCACCCTCGGAACGTCCGTAATGGTCGACCGTCTCGGCGGCCTCGCTATCGGGCTTCTGCTCGGCATTGCTCTGCTGGGGGCATCAATCGTCGTGCTAGCACGCCTGACCTACACATTCGACACGGAAGATGTGACGAGCTTGATTCCAGAGCAGCTTTCTGGGTATCAGGACAAGATCGACGCGGTGATGACCACGCTTACGAACACCGTCGCCGCCAGCGACCGGTTATCAGTGCTCCTGGAAAAGGGGGCCGAACTCAAGGATTCAGCCGGACAGGAGCTTAGCGGGATTGATCTTCAGGCACAGCTGGCTACTATCGAAGAGTTGAAGAAGTCAATCGATAGCAACTTGAGTGAGACTGAAAAAGCAGGCCAGTTAGCGAATCTCGATGACATCCAAAAGACGCTAGAGAGTGGCGGCAGCGAGCTTCAGGCCAAGGTCAAAAACGTTCAAGCTGACCTCGAGACGGCAATGATCGAATCCACGATAGTGCCTATTTTCGTGAAGGTAACGGGTGCATTGCCGGGAGACGCTCTCGGGTTCATTCCCGCCGACTTTCAAACGTCGATGGACATTCTGAGGGAGAAGATCGACTAGGCGGAGATGATGATTCTCAATACTCCGGTGCTGGTGCTGAACCAAAACTACCAACCGCTCAACATCTGCAACGTCAAGCGGGCGATGGTACTCGTCGGTGTCGGGAAAGCTGAACTGCTCACGAACGGACAAGGAGACATTCACACAGTCCGGCAGGCGTACACCATCCCGTCGGTCATCCGCCTGCATTACATGGTCAAAAAACCCCTCATGCAGCGCAAGCTTTCGAGGCGCGCAATCTTCCACCGAGACGGATTCACCTGTCAATATTGCGGTGTTCAGGGCAAGAACCTCACCATTGACCATATCCAGCCACGATCCCGAAACGGCCCGCACACCTGGGAGAACGTAGTGGCAGCTTGCATCCCCTGCAACCATCGCAAAGCTGGTCGGACGCCACGGGAAGCTAACATGCGCCTGGCCCGCGAGCCCCAGGCACCTCGTCCGGATCCCTACGCTCTTTTCCATCACCGGAACATCATGGACGAATGGCAGCCCTTCATGCCCTGGATCGAAAGGCACTAGTCAGGTCTCGCCAAAGCAGATTGACGCAGAAACGCCGAGCACTTTTTGTATAGTGCTCGGCGTTCTGAGTTTCAGCTTATCCTCATCTCCTTTGAGGAGATGCCCGATGCAACGAAACGACTCAAGTCCTCTCGACGGGTCGAAGGTTGAGATAAAGAGTTCCTAGTTGTACATACTCCGTACCACGCCGACGACCTTCCCTCTGACTTGTACAGTTTCGGCAGGTACGATAATAGGCTCCATCGTACTATTGGCAGGCTGAAGAGTAACCGTGCCGTTCTTCATGAAGAAGTGCTTGAGTGTCACTTCCTCGCCGTTAATTTCTGCAGCTACCATCTCCCCATTGTGGGCGTCCACAGCAGGCTCCAGCAGAACGAGGTCGCCGTCTGCCACGAGCGCGTCAATCATCGACTCGCCTTTGACACGTACCGCGAACACGTCAGGATTCCCGCGAGTGAGGAACATCGGTAGGTCGATAGTCTCGTCCGCCTCACTCCTCGATGTGCCTGTGCCAGGAATGTGGAGTGGGTCGCCAGCGGCGATGCTACCAAACACTGGTACAGCCACCACATTGTCGGGTCTAGCTTCGCGGCCAGAGGAATCTCTTAGAAGCTCAATTCCACGGGAGACTTCCGACTGCCGCCGGATGTACTCCTCGCGCTGAAGGATACGAAGGTTGTAATCGACCACCGATGTCGAGCTAATATCACAGCCGTTCTGGATATCGCGTACGGTTGGGGGAAACTGATGATCGTCGAGGAAACTCGATATAAACTCGAGAATCGATTCTTGCTTTTGGGACAGCTTCTTCTTCATGTCCAGACCTCAGGGTGTTCAGCTGCGTACGGTGTTCGTACGGATGTTCCGAACAAACGTAGCATAGAACCAAAGGGCTGTCAATACCCCAATTGAAGAAGCCGAAAGAGCGGGTGTTTAGCCCTTCGCGGCGTTGAGGCTGCTCATGAGGCGCGACTTTCGACGAGCGGCGTTACCCTTGTGGACCACGCCCTTCTGGGCGGCCTTGTCGAGAGCGACGATGGCCCTCTTGGTCGCGGCCTCGGCTGCGTCAATGTCACCGGAATCCATCAAGAGGCGGGCCTGGCGGACGAACGTCTTCGTCATCGAGCGAAGCGGCTGCTTCCTCTGGCGTCTTCGCTCGGCGGCGCGGAGTGATTTTGCTGCTGGCACGTATCAGATCTCCCTTTTCTGGTTCTGGACTGGGCATATCGCCCATCATGCCCACATAGCGTACCATCGTTTGCCTGCTCTGAGAATGGTTTATCCGGCAGATAGCTGAATATTACGCTATTCAAAATTGCCTCTTGCGCAACTAGAACGTATATGCTACGATTTCGTCCTCAAACTTCGAGGACACTCGAGTTAACCGCACAAGCGGCTTCGCAATAAGGGGATTTTTTATGACTGCAGACAAAAACAAAACAGCCACAACCGAAAAGAACAAAGCCGTCGAACTGGCAATGAGCCAAATCGAAAAGCAGTTCGGGCGCGGGGCGATTATGCGCCTGGGCGATAGCGAAACGTTCACGAAGGCGACGCCAATCTCTACTGGGTCAATCGCGCTTGACTTGGCCCTGGGCATCGGCGGGATACCGAAAGGCCGTGTAACGGAGGTATTCGGAGGCGAGTCGACCGGCAAGACGACTATCGCGTACCACGTTATGGCAGCGGCCCAGGCCAATGGCGGCACGGCGGCGTACATCGATGCGGAGCACGCCCTAGACCCGGAATTCGCCAGGAAGTGCGGGGTAGATACCGATAGCCTCATCGTCTCCCAGCCGGACTTCGCCGAGCAGGCGCTCGAAATCTGTGAGTATCTGGTCCGCAGTGGCGCGATTGACGTCGTAGTCGTAGACAGCGTCGCAGCACTGGTTCCGAGGGCCGAGCTTGAGGGCGACATGGGCGATACGCACGTCGGCCTCCAGGCGCGACTCATGTCCCAGGCGCTCCGAAAACTCACCTCCTCGATCAGCCGTTTCGACACGGCGGTCATCTTCATCAACCAGATTCGCGAGAAGGTCGGCGTTCTCTGGGGCAGCCCTGAGGTCACGCCCGGTGGTCGGGCCCTCAAGTTCTATAGCTCCGTCCGTATCGACCTTCGCAGAGGCGAGTCGGTCAAGCAGGGCACCGACATTATTGGCACTCACATAAAAGCGAAGGTCGTCAAGAACAAGGTTGCAGCGCCGTTCCGAACGGCCGAGTACGACATCATGTTCGACGAGGGCATAAGCAAAGAAGGCGACCTTCTGGAGCTCGGAGTCGATATGGGATTCGTGCAGAAAAGCGGTTCATACTACTTCTTCGAAGACACGCGGCTCGGACAGGGTCGGGAAAACGGCAAACAGTTCTTGAAGGATAATGAAGGCATCGCGACGAAGATCGAGGCGCTCATCCGAGGCGAGGCTACTGGGGGGAATGAGCCAGATACCGACGAGCTAAGCCCGAACGGCGTCGCCGCTGCTCCTGTTGGTGTGGAGCCCGAGGAGCTTTAGTTTCCCTAACAGTTAATGGGCGGAAGTGTCGGGAGGCAAGATTCTCGTTCGACTTAATCAGTGCGATAGTCAATCCAGCCGGTTTCGCCAACGGACCGAGTAAGGTAGGTCGAGTCGGCCGCCGTCACTTCCCAAGAGCAACAAGCTGCTGTGGGACGAGAAACCATCGAAGCGTGGCGCATTGACCCACCACAATGGCGTCCAGTGTAAGCATGCAAAGCCCGCCCGGCTGCATATCTATGGAAGTGTCTAGTGTCCCCGACAGTAGAACCGAGATGAGTCCAGTGAGAGTCGGCTCATGGCCAACCAGCATGACGTTTTCATATCCCGCGGCAGCGTGCACAACCTGGACAATCCCGTCAATGTCGCCGGTCGGGAGGGCATCGGAGAATTCCAAATTGGTGACGACAGCCAGACCTTCATGAACGATCTCGGCAGTTTGCCGAGCGCGCACCAGCGGGCTAGAGATGACTTTGTCGACTGCTACGCCAGAGGCTGACATGCCCTTCGTCGAGAGTTCCAGGCGCTTACGCCCATTAACCGTGAGCGGGCGAACGCCGTCGCTTGGGTACTCCGCTCCAATGTTCTCTGCCTCGCCGTGCCTCATGATGTAAAGGTTCACGCTTGTCCTCTTCCGTGTGGTTCCTCAGTTCCTGATCCCTGCTCGACAGCCAACCTTCGGCGAACGATTCCGCCTTCGCGGAGACCTTGTAGCGAAGCTGCTCCCTGTGGGGATAGCTGTCGTTCCATTCCAGGAGGCGACGCGAGTTGCTTCGGTCTACTTCTCGTTAAAGTTGTAGATGCCCATCGCGGTCTTGCCGAGCACCCACTCTTTGTCCTCCCCGCTGAGCCAGTCGATGTGCTCGTTGAATATGTCAAGAGCGGGCTTGTACATCGTCTCCCGCTCGACACCAGGGAAGTTGGTACCCCACATGAGACGCTGCGGCCCGAAGGCGTCGAAGATGCGCTTGAAGCCGTCGTGAGAGTCCTTGTACGGGAAGGGCTCCTGCTCCTTGTGCGGGGTCAGCTTGACGTAGACGTTCGGGTACTTTGCGAGATCCAGAACGGGTTGGATGCCCGGGTACGGCGGTTCTTCGATTCGCGGTGCGCCGCCGTTGTGGTCAAGGGCAATGGGCACGTCCGGGTGGCGTGCGATGATCGGCTCGATATCCGCGAGTAGCTTTGCTGGCCCGTGCGAGATGAAGGTTGCGCCTAGTTCCGCTGCCTTGTCCCAGATAAGGTCATGGTCGGGCCCGGTCCACATCGACGCGTGGTCGGGACGCGAGAGATGGATACGCAGTCCGCTGAACCCGTGCTCCTTCACAAGCACTTCGAGGCGCTCGACGGCGTCTGGCTCGAACTGATTGACCAGACCGATGGCCGCGAACTTGCCAGGGAAGCGCGCGAGCGTGTCCGCTACATAGCTGTTGTCGAACAGATAATGGATGGGCTGGACAATGACCGCCCTGTCGACGCTCGCCTCAGCCATCTTCGTGTTCAGGAACTCGACGCTGCCGTCCTCGTTGGCCGTTCTGCCCCCGTCCATTGGGTATTTTTCTACATCGCTGCTCCATACGTGGAGGTGTGTATCGACGATCATGTGCTTCTCCTATGCTAATAATTCGCGGAGGTGCGCCGCCGCCGTGCCGATCAACTCGGCACGGTCTTCTTCCTCGCGCCCCTCGTAGACGATTGAGATACAGCCGTTGTAGTTTGCGGCTTTGAGGATGCCGGCGACGCGCTCGTAATCGAGGACTTCTTCACGTCCGCTGGCGACTTTGTAAAACTTGCAGCGTACGTACCCAGCGTGTGGAAGCGTCTGTTCCATATAGCTGTAGATGTCCACCTTCGGATCGGCTTCTCCAGATGCGCCCGGCGAGCCGCGCCACTGGCCGGTGTCCATGATGAACGAGAAATTCGGATGGTCGACGTCCTGGATAATGCGGAGCACGTCGGGGCCCGTCGCGGCGAGGTTGCGGTTGTCGTGATTTTGGAGCGCGGCGATCACGCCCCTCTCGGCACCGTACTCGCTGACCTCGCGTAGGCACTTCGCCAGCGAAGCGAACATGGGATCACGGCCCTCGGTTTCGAAGGTCTGCCATCCGAACAGCCGGATCAACGGCGCGCCCAGGATGAGCGCCATATCGACCGCCGACTTCGCCTCGTCGATCTTGGTCCTTTGGAAATCCTCGTCGCCCGCAAACCCGCCCGCGACGCCCAGGTACCCAATGGGCAGACCAAGGTCAAGACACTTGCGCTTGATGCCGAGCAGGTAGGCTGTATCGTCGGACGCGAACGCCCTCTGATGGAAATCCACGCAATCGAGCCGCAGGTCGTGGCAGGTCTGAATAAAGTCCTCGACGCTGGTCTCGGCACCCTTGAAGCTAAGGTAGTTGCAGCCGATCTTAATCATCGTTCACTCCCTTCGAGCAGCAATGCGGTGATGCGAAAGGCAGGCTACTGCCAGTGCTCAGGCAGCACCGGCGCGCCGAGCCTAAACTCCTTGGCAAGCCACGACAGCTTGTAGACACCCTCTTTGTAGGTAGAATGATCTTCGCCTGCTTCGTAGACACTTGCGTTGTCACCAATGTTGTCCAGCAGAGGCTGAAGTCCGTCCCGGCTCAGAGGCTCTCCCTTCGCTCCGGCGAGCACAAGGGTTTTAGCCTTCACCGACGAGGCAAACCATCGAGTATCGAAGTACGACATCGTTCGCTCTACGGCGTCCCTCCGCTCCGGGAACAGTCGAATGTAGTCGTTCAACTCTTCCAGCGGGTAGGCTTGGGTACCAGCGGCCCGTTTGACGGCCTTGTAAAAAATAGCCGGTGAGTCGACGACGTGTGAGGCGGCCGTGGAAAGACCAGCGATCACGAGCGGCATGTCACTGCCAAGAACGGCGACCCGGTTTGCGTCGACATCGCTTCGACTCGCCAGGTACCCCAGCCCTCGAACCGCGTCGGCCACGATTCCACGGTAACGATACGCGGACGGGTCATCGATGCCGTCGGTCAAAAGACCTGGGAAGCTGGCTGCGTATGGCTTGTCCGAGTTTCGCTGTCCGCGGGCGGCAAGGACGAACACGATGTGGTCGCGTCGGAGACCGTTGGGCATGCCTTGCTGGGTGTTGGCGACAACGCTGCCATAGCCGGGTGCAAAATAAAGTGCCGGGAAAGGGCCATCACCTTTGGGAACGCTGACGTAGGCAAAGATTCGGTACGGCCCGATGCTCGTCAACCGCACGCTGTATTGGGTTGCGTAGTCGGTATCTCGGATGGGCACCCGCTCGACTTCCGGCGCCGAGGGAGTGTTGGCTAGTTCGTCGAGAACCGCTGTCCAATACTGGTCGAAGTCTGTTGGTCTGGTGTCGGTCACGCTCTTATACCTTCCCTCTCCCAAGATGGGCGAGGGCGTAAATCTATGAGGTTCTTGGGCTCAATTGTTCGGCGAAGAAATCCTGAACGATCTTCGCATGGAGGTATCTACCAGCTTCGTGTCCCTGGTCGTCGTAGGTGTAGAGCCTCTTGTTGTCGGTGCCGGTCATGGCGTTATAGACCATGAACCCAGTCTCCGTGGGAACGATATTGTCCTGTAGGCCGATGTTCACGATTATCGGGCAGGTGATCTTGTCCGCAAAGCACACCCCGTCGAAGTACGCGAGGGTGTCGATTACGTCGTCTCGACTCTCAGGGTGGTGCCGAATATAGTCGTTGATCTCCTGGTACGGGTAGGTAGAGGTTAGCTCTATCGAGTCTACGAAGCCGCACAGGTATGGCGCACCCGCAGCGGCCGCCTTGATGTGCTCCGAACGCAGGGCGGCCGCGACGATTGTCAACGCGCCTCCTTGACTGCTGCCGGTCACGCCGACTCGCTCCGAGTCGACCTCGTCCCTGGACAACAGGAAATCCAGACCTCGGACGGCATCGGCGTAAAAACCCTTGTAGCCGTAGGTATTGCGATCGGTAAGGTTGTGGGTCAGCAGACCTGGGTAGCCAGGGTTGTACTGGCTGTTGCTCCGCAGCTTGCCCCTCGGCGCGACGGACAATGCTGCGTATCCGAACCTCGCCCAGTCCTTGGGTAGCGGCGGCTCGCCCTGGTAACCTGGGACCAACAGCATCCCCGGCAAATCTCCACTTACGCCCTTTGGTACACCGTACCAACCAGCGATGCGAACGCTGTCGAGGCTGTCGTAACGCACGTCGTAAACGTCGACATCGTCAGTCGAGCGCATCGGGTCTCGGATCACTTCGGCGTTGAGGGGAATACTATCAAGTTGATCGTCGACGCCGCGCCAGAACTCGTCGAAGTCGAGCGGCTTCACGACTTTCGAGCGGTATGTCTCGGCGGCTTGGTATGTGGGCATGGCGGGGATAGGATATCGGGTATCACGGCGAGGGTCTAGGGGCTCGGTTCTCGGATGTCGGGTGCAGTGAGGTGATTGCGGTCTTCTGTACCGGCTATACTTAGCGTTGCCCAAAGAATCGTGAACCGAGGTCGACTTGTCCTGGATCGCCGTAACCCTACTGAGCGCCGCTTTAATCGGGCTGATCGGCGTCCTCGATAAGGCATTCCTCCACCACTTCGCCCGCTCGTATCGAACGCTTCCACTTCTCATCGGCCTCGCCCACGCGCCGATAGGCATCGTATTCATCGCAACTTCCAATTGGGATGATCTGACTGTGGGCGCGGTAGGATGGAGCTTGTTGGCGGGCATCTTTTGGGCGCTGAACGCGATTGTCCTGTTTCGGGTGATGGCCAAGCGCGAGGTCTCGCGCACCCTCCCCGTCGTCCAGAGCTTCCCGATCTTCGTCGCGCCGATTGCCGTCATCTTTCTCGGCGAACACTTGCGGCTACTCGACTGGTTCGCCATCGTCGTTACCGTTCTCGGGGCCGTCATGATCTCGATGCGAGCGAACGATAGCGGGCGCGGAATTGTTGTGGACCGGGCCTTTTACCAGTTGCTAGGCGGGAGCCTACTGCTGGCAGGAATGAGCATCGCGAGCAAACAGGCGGTTGAGACGCTGCCGGTATTCCTCGCCCACGGGATTCGCTCGGTGGGTTTCGCCGTCGTGTTGCTGGCGTTCACCTTTCGGGCCGAGCCGGTCAACGAACTTGGTGAAATGATTCGACAGAGAAGTCCCGCACTTGGAATCTTTGGGGCGAACGAGTTTTTGGTGGCCAATACCGGAATGCTGCTGAGCCTCTGGGCGATCTCGCTAGGCCCCGTTTCGCTGGTAACGGCGCTCGCGGCAACCAGTTCACTCTTCCTCTTGGTCTACAGCACACTGCTAGCACTGCGATTCAAGGGAATGCTGGGCGAACAGATAACGAGGCGGGCCGTCGCCGTCAAGACATTGGCAATTGGACTCATCGTGGCCGGAGTCGCAACGATTTCACTGGGCTAGCTAGTTCGGCTCGACCCGCTCCATGCTCAGTCCCAAGGGTCGCTCGAACTCTTTGTAGCGCACCTGAATATCGACGCCGTTGACGCTGCGAGTGAATCCCGCGGTCTTCTCCTGGCGCTTGGTCTCCACTTCGAGGGTGTTGTAGCCCTGAACGATGTCATCTAGTTCGAGGACGTACTTGAAAAAATGGGCGGACATGCCCATCGGCGCCTGCACGTCCATGCCGCCTGCCATCTTTGTCTCGATGGTAAGCGCTCGCTCGTCGGTAACCTCCGCTTCGGCGATAGGCAGGACGCGCCCATTGAAGCGAATCTCGATCTCGTCCTCCACGCAGAAGAATGAGAACCGGATGTTCAGGATGGGTTTGCGCAGTTCGCCATCCGCCTTTGCACTTTCGAGATCGTCCGGAACCAGTATCTTGAGCGTGACGGTCTCACCTTCAGCCAGGTCGGCTGGCAACTGCCGGTCGGGCGTGGTCGTCTCCTCGCCGATCTTGCCCTCGCGAGGTGCCAGCATGTGACGCTTGTTTCGCCGCGCGTGGGTATCGGGATATCCGATCTCTCGTAGAATCTGGTACTCGCGCTCGCCGAAGGGCCACGGGTAATAACCGTCGAATATGCCGGCCCAGCCGTGGTAGTTCAACGTCTGACTCAGCGCGCGGAACATCTCGGCATCGGGCTTGCCGACGCGGTGGTCGTAGATACGACGCGCAGGCCGATAGTACGTCGGGACACCGACGCGGTTCGCCACATCTGGCAGCCAGCGATTAGACATACCCGTGTCGATCAGGTTCGCCTTCTCGCTGCCGACGACCATATCGACGTTACCATCGCGCACCCATGTCGCCACGTCGAGTCCAATGTCGAGGTTCGCTTGCTCATCGGAAAAGACCCGTGCCATGATCGGAATTTTGCGGCCCTGCTGCTCGCCGATGGCATCAACCATGTCCCGCATCTCCTCGACGAAGCGGTTCATTGTCGGAATGTTTTCCGCCGTCTCTCCCTGACGGAAGTAAAGGGGGAAGAACATAAAGTCGAGCTCGATACCGTCAGCCTCGTAGTCCACTAGCATCTCGCGGACCATCGCCTTTTTGTCGTCCCACACAAGCTGGTTCGTGAAGTCGTAGGCCCACCGGGTCTGGTGACTGGGCCAGCGTATGTCATTCACACCGAGGCAGACCGCTTCCTCGTGCCGCCACCGCAGCCAGCCGCAGCGATCACCTCCGGGGGGCGCAACGTCCTGCAGTCGAAGGCTCGGAAATACTTTTAGCCCGGTCTCTTTGCCGCGTCGGATGACCTCGCGTACCTGGTCGGTGCCCTTTGCGCGTGCATCCTTCACCATCCGCATGATCCGCCAGTCGATGAAGCTTTCCCAGACATCCTTCTCATCTCCAACGACTCGCCCGACCTTGCTGTCATGAAAGTACACATCACCGTATCCAAGACCCAGCACCAGTAAGTCGACGCTCGTCCCAAGCAGCTCGTTGACCGGCTGTTGCAGCTTATTGATGCTGACAGGCGGCTCGACGCGCTTCCCATGAAAGTGGTGCCCATCGTTGTAGTAGATCAGTCGCGGTCGGAAGGTTTTTTGTATATCGGATGTCATTGGAAGGCCTCCTGAAACGTCGTAACTGACGATCAGCCCCAGAATACTATTTCACCATCCGATATGGAAGGACAAAGCTCATGCTAGCCCCAAACCGAGCACGTGGCTTCCATTGGTGTCCGATGCACGTATAATTGCTACGCTGGGCACATGGCCCTGCAAATATTCCCATCGAGGAGGGCCAGGTGACTCAAGGAAGCGATGTGAAATATCGAGTTGGAATGATCGGCATCGGGCGCAAGGGCGCGCAGCACGCCAGGGCGTACCGCATCGAGCCCAGGACGCAGATCGTCGCAGCAGCAGACACAGACGAGGAGAATCTCGAGGTCTTCTGCAAGCGCTTTGGTGCCACGGGCTATACCGACTACAAGGAAATGCTGGCGAAAGAGAACATCGACATCGCTGCGCCCATCTTGCCAGTGGGACCGAACCCCGGCATCGTGATCGGCAGCGCCGAGGCTGGCGTCAAAGGCATCATGTGCGAGAAACCGTTCGCACCGTCCCTGAAAGAGGCCGACGCGATGGTTGCCGCCTGCCGTGCCAACGGCGTGAAAATCGGGGCAGGCGACCTGAACATGAACCTGCCGGCATACCAGCAGGCCAAAGCAATTATCGACTCCGGCGAGATCGGAGAGGTCAAGAGCATTCACTTCTTCGGCGGCGGCGGCACCGAGTTGTCCGGCGGCGGTATCCAGCAGTTCAGCCTCACCCGCATGTTCGCCGGATTCGCTGAGGTCGCCTGGTGCATCGGCTGGATCGACGACGATCCGTGGAAGGATTACGACCAGGGTGGCTCAGGCTACTTCCGATTCGTCAACGGCATCGAGGCGTCGTTCAGCCGCGAACGTGATGCGAGAGGTGCAGGCTTTCAGGTGAATTGCACCAAAGGTGTGTTCACCAGTAACTCCGATATTCTGCATATGTACAAGTCGCCCGAAGGTGGTTCGTCGTGGGAGACAATGGAAGAGATCGAGGGGCTATTTCCCAAGACCAATGTCGTAGGCAAGACGAGCGCTCACCGTGAGGCGGATGGCTGGCTATGGCCGGGCGACCGCAACCTGGCCAGCGTCTCCCTGTTCGTTGACTACTTGGAGCAAGACCTCGACCCGCCCGGAAGTGGCGACAATGGCCGCAAGGTGCTCGAAATGGCGATAGCCCTGCGTGAGTCGCATCGGCAAGGGCACGCGCCCGTTCGGTTCCCGCTGGAGGACCGCAGCTTACGGATGATTCCGAGTTCATCGCGAATGAACTACAAAAAGCCGCAAATGGGTCGAGAAGCTTACATGGCCCAGATGGCGAACCAGGTGCTGGACGACCTCGTAAAGACCTAGAGACCCTAACAATGGGGCATGGCTGTGTGGAGGTGGTGATGAGGACAAGGTGGATAGGAATCAGCCGAGCGCGGCGGTCGTTGGCCGCCGCGCTGCTCACCGTTGGAGCAGGCGTAGTCCTAACAGGGTGTGGCGCTATCGGTGGTGCACCGACGGAGGGTGACCTGGAAGCGGCCGCTGGTGCAGCGATAAGCGCCGTCTCGTCCGCGACAAGTGGTGGCTCTGTTGAGTTGGAACTCGCCCAACAGCAAGTGGGTACTCTGGAAAATCAACTCAGTGGTTTCAAAGACGAACTCAAGACTACCAGGGAAGCTCTTGCCACCGCTCAGGCGCAGGTTAACAAGTCCGAAGAGCAGCTTCGGTCGGAGTTGATGGTGCAGATCGAGGAGGAGATCAACCGCATCTCCCTCGAACGCGCACGGTTGCAAGCCGTCCAGTATGCCCAACAAAACCAGGACGTGTACGGAGACGTGGCCACCCAGCAGTTAGTCTGGGAAGTCACCTCCGCGCAGGAGCAAGAGGAGTTCTACTACGTCGAGATCCATTACCAGCCCTTCGGCGTCTTCGAGGGCACACCGGGCCTCGAAGAGTTCATCATGGAGAAGGACGGCACCATTGCCTTCCGCCAGGTCGTCTCCCAGCCCGACGCCACGAGCGCCCCCGCCGCTCAAGCCGAACAAGAGCCCTCTGAGGAGGCTGCGAAGAAGGAAGGCTGATTCTTATAGCTGTACCCAGCACGATTCGACGGCTCGCGACCTCTGCGTCTGGCGTATAATCTGCGTTGTATCCCAAACAACGCAGACAAGGGCAAAGAATGCCAGACACGCCGGGCCTTAACTCCGAACTCGTCAAATTCACCTGGGAGCAAATGTCTCCGTCCCCGCCGTCGGACGCCGATACGCGCCAGCTTTGCGCCCTCTGCGACGAGCTTGATTCCCTCGATCTTCTCGCCTCATACAAGCCCGGGAACCCTGTCGGGAGCAGCGGCAATCTGAGTACACGCACGGCTGCCAGCGGGAGCATGGTTGTTACGGCCACGCAACTACCCAGCAAACGCGGTCTCCACGCCGATGATTTCGTGTACCTCGACCGCTACGAGTTCGAGGGCGATCACCAGATGGCGTCCAAGGCCTACTACTCCGGGCAAAAGCTGCCATCCTCAGAGAGCATCCTCCACTGGTATTTTTACGAAAAGTACCCCGAGATCAACGCCATCGTCCACGTACACGAAAATACCGAGCTTCTTTACGCCCCGGCGTCGAAAGCTGCATGGGACAGTCTCGGTGTGATCGAGACGAAGCGATATGGCGACGCTGGCACGGTCGATCTGCCCCGCACCGTGGAAGACGTCATACATGGCCTCGACCAGTATGTAATCCTCAAAGACCATTGGCCGGAGTGGGATAAGGCGCACACCGGCACGGTCGTTTTCGCCAAGACCCTCGAAGAGGCGCGGGACCGAGTGGTCAAGGTCCACGAGGGTCTCCGAGCCGTTGCCGCTTAGCTAGCGTCTTACATACAGATCGGATACACTCCGTAGCGGCATAATGGCCGTTATTTCACTTTATTTATGATTGGAGGTTCCCCGATGCCCAAGTCTGAGATCGCTGCCTCGGCGACCGCGCGATTGAACGCCCTTTACCCAGAGGGCGGCCCTGGTCGTCAACTGAAAGCCAGCTTGGCGGCGGGCGAAGTGTTGGTCGGCGGCACGATGTCCGAGTACACCCGCCCATCGCTCATGAAGCTGTACCAGCAAGCTGGCTACGACTTCGTGTACATCGAATTTGAGCACATCTACTTTGGGCTGTCCGCGCTGGCGGATACTGTCTTAGCGGCGCGTGACAACGGCCTGCCGGTCATTGCAAAGACCCCACAGCTTGATCGACAGGAAGTGGCGAAGCTCCTTGAATGCGGCGTCGTGGGTATCCAGCTTCCGCGCTCTGAAACACGGCAGGAGATTGAGACGCTAATCGACCTGATAAAGCTCTATCCGAAAGGCAGCCGAGCCAGTGCCACGGGCTACGGCAGCAGTGACTACATCAAGCCGACCGACCGGCAGAAGTGGATTGCCAATCAGGACGCGGAGACCACACTGGTCGTCCACATCGAGACCATAACCGGATACGCCAACGCTGAGGAGATCGTGAGTACGCCGGGCGTCGACATGGTGTACTGCGGCCCTGGCGACACTTCGCTGGAGTTCGGGCACCCTGGAGACTGGGACCACCCCGACGTTGCGGGGCCGATGGAGAAGGTGCTCGAACTTTGCAAACAGTACGGCGTGCCCTTCGGGACGAGCGTCAAGGGCCCGGAATCGGCCGCGCGTTGGATTGGCAAAGGGGCCCAGTTCTTCGAGGAGGCCAACGAGTTAGCGTTAATACTCAAGGGCTCGAAGGACATCGTCGACAGCTACCGCGCGATCACAGGGAAGTAAGCTGTCACCAACGACAGCCTGGATGTAGGGAGCAGCTATGGGCGCACAACTAACTCGCTGGGACGGGCTAATAGCCATGGTGACCGGTGTGCTGTTGATGCTCTGGTGGCTACTGGTGACGACTCTTCTGCCGTCGCTCGAAGTCGAAGTCGATTTGGCGGTGCTGGTTGGAGAGTCGGCTTGGGTGCCGTATAGCCTCTTAGGCATGGTGGGTACCATCCTACTCCCAGGGGTGATTGTGAGCCTGTACGTTTACCAGAAGGGCACGATGACCACCGTCGGCCAGGTTGGTTTCTACCTATCGCTCCTGGGCACCGTGATGTTCGCGTGGGTCCAAATCCAACAAACACTGGTCTGGCCGGTACTCCTCGACGAGGCACCACAATTGGTCGATAACAGTGGCCCGCTCTTCGGCGATGCCCTGTTCGCCACGGTCTACTGGTCGGCTCACGGCATCATGGGCATAGGGTTCATTCTGTTCGGCAGGGCAACTGCGCGGGGGCGAGCGTTCCCTCGGTGGGCGGGTATCCTTCTCGCGTTCGGTGGTGCGGTGGTAGGTTTGAGTGGGTTGGTGCTCGCAATGCGCTTCGTCGGGGTACTGGCCCTAGGGCCCGCATTAATCTGGATGGGTTTTCTTCAGTGGCGTGACCGCGGCGCGGGCTATTGAGAACGGCGAGTTTTTTCTCATAGACGAGTAACGAAAAAGTGGCCCAGAATTTTGGTCCACTTTTTCGTTCGTCCTAAAGAATCCGACTTATCAAGAAACAATCTTGATGCCACCGGTTCGATAAAAGGCCACGTAGTCCTTGATGTTCTCAGCCTTGTCCGACGGCTCTGGGTAGTACCACGCCCCGTCACGCCTCACATCACCGTTCATCTTGATGTTGTAGTAACTCGCGAGACCTTTCCACCAACAGGAAGTGTGACTGCTGCTACCTTCAAAGTGTTCTTTGTTGACCGATTCGGGTGGGAAGTAGTGGTTTCCCTCGACCATTACAGTCTCGTCGCTTTCAGCCAAAATAACATCATTCCAAACAACCTTCATTGTCTTTCCCTCTCCGGACGATTTTCCAAATAGCCTGTTCAGCAATGTTGGCCCTCCAACTCGACACCTTATCCACTATACTTCGATGCGAGAGCCTCATTCAAGGTTCGTGGAGCGCGGTGGAACATCCGTACAGGAGCGGTTTCAGCGGTGAGTGACGACCGACGACCGAGGATTCCACAGAGGTCGTTCATTGGATAAATCTGGGAATTGTATTATTATCGCGATCCAACCGCTCGTCTTAATCGGGAGACCGACATCTCGTGATGCTGGTATCCACCCTGCTGGCGCGGTATCTCGGGATCACGATCCCCATCTTTCAATAGGCGGACAAATATTGAACTGATATCAATAATTTAGAGCTAGAACGAGTGTGCGTCGGACTCGCAGCCGCATCGTTCAGGGGCGCACAGACCAGACGACTAGGACAGCCCTGCTGAGATTTGTCGGTGTGGACAAAGTGTGGAAAAACTCGCTCAAGCCGCCTCACCAGACCGACTTTCGGCGTGGTAGAATCGCCCTCTCAACCCTCGACTGATTTCGGAAAGTATGACTGCTCAACCGACCAAGGACAACGCACGCAACATCTGGGCCGCCGTTCTCGGCGAACTCCAACTTCAGGTTCCCGGACCAAGTTTCGAGACATGGCTTCGGGGTACGACCGGAGTTGCTATTTCTGACAACGAGTTCGTGGTGAACGCACCCAACGCCTTCGTCGCGGAGATGCTCGATCAGCGGATGTACTCATTGATAGCGCAGTGCCTAGAAAAGGTCATCGGCGATGAGATCGAAGTACGCTTCGAGGTCGGCGATGACAAAGAAGCGATCGCCGAGAAAGCAACGGCAAACAGGGCGACGAACTCCAACGGTACCGCGCCCCTGCCCATAGCCGATGGGAGTTCCACTACTTCTCAAGTTCCGTCGCGCCCTTCTTATCGTCGCGGCGGACTTAATTCCAAGTACCGATTCGAGAACTACATCGTCGGCGGTTCCAACAATCTGGCCCATGCCGCCGCACTCGCCGTTTCCGAGAACCCTGGATTGGCGTACAACCCATTTGTGATCTATTCAGGCGTCGGGCTCGGCAAGACGCATCTGATGCACGCTATCGGCCATCGCGTCCGCGAATCGGGGCACGATGTGCTCTACTCGACGACCGAGGAATTCACAAACGAGTACATCGGCGCAATACGCCAGGGCACAACCGAAGAGTTCCGTGATCGATATCGCAGCGCCGACGTGCTGCTCCTTGACGACATCCAGTTCATTATCGGCAAGGAGCAGACTCAAGAGGGCTTCTTCCATACCTTCAACGCCCTCCACATGGCAGGTAAGCAGATCGTTATCACCAGCGACAGGCCGGTCAGCGAGTTGTCTCTTCTCCAGGACCGGGTGTCGTCGAGACTTGCGGGCGGACTCGTAGCCGATATCCAGACACCTGACCTTGAGACAAGGTTGGCAATACTGCGTGCCAAGGCCGATCAGACGGGCCAGCATTTTCCAAACCAGGTGTTGGAGTTTATCGCCCAGCGCGTCCAAAAGAACGTCCGGGAGTTGGAAGGGTGCCTCAACAGGGTTTCCGCCTACGTGGGCCTGGCGAACAGAGCCGTCGACGGCCATGGCGACGGCAACATTGACCTCGGACTCGTGGAAAAGGCGCTGGAGGACTCGCTCCGAGAAAGTAATCGCCGCGTTTCCGAAGAAGACGTCCTGAGCGCGGTCGCCCGTTACTTCTCCATCGACAAGACCACCCTCAAAGGAAAGAAACGGGACAAGTCCACCGCGTTGGCCCGGCACGTATCTATGTATCTGCTGCGCGAAGAGGTGCAACTGCCCCTCGCCACCATTGGTAAGGTGATGGGCGGGAGGGACCACACGACCGTGATGCACGCTTGCCAGCGGATAGCTACTCAACTCAAGGCTGACACTCGTTTACGACGAGACCTGCTCAACATTCGCGAATCACTGGCCGCCTGACGTCACACACCTCGCTTGAAGCAGGGCCTTACGGCCGCAGGTCAGCTTGACTGTCGACGGCCCCGCCAATATACTCCAAGCCAGTTACACTGAACATGAGTTAACGCGTGCCACGACTGTTGTGCCTTCACTTTTGTGTGGGTTAACTGTGTGGTCGCAAAGAGTCGAGGGGAAGGTGTTGTCATGGGTAAAGGTTTCACGTTCTGGTTCATGGTATTTGGCGTTCTTATCACGGTCGCTCTGATCGGTGGTGGTGGCTTCTACCTGGCAGTACAGCAGGGGACTGTCAACCTTAATGCACCGCCCGACATGGAAATCACGATGACCGCCTCGCCGGCAAGCGTTCCCGTGGGCGGGACTGTCACGTACACGATCAACCACAATAACCTGGGTGAAAGCCCGGCGGGATCCGTCAACATGACGGTCACGATGCCATCAGGAGTTACCGTCGGGGAAATCGTTCCTGACGCCGCATGTAGAGAATCTGGCGGCATTGTCACCTGTAACCTTGGCACCAGGAGCGTTGGTTCCGCAGGTGTCGTCACGATCGCAGCTACTGTCGATTCGGTTGCTTCCGGGACGACGCTCACGGCGAGCGCAAATATGACAGTCGGCACGACCCGTGACTTAAAGAAGGTCGACGAGAATCTAGCTAATAATTCCGCCTCCGCGTCAGCGACGGTGCAGTAAACCTTCTCATATCCATCCAGCCACTGATACGTTATATATTCCATCTTCACGTCGATAGAGGAGCACACCGTTCTTGGTGAGATACAACCCAGATGCAGATAGAAATGCGGCGATCAAGCCGCTACGGATAAAGGAAGAACAGCCTGGCGGACTGATCGGCCTACTAAAATGGCTTCGAGCAAGGGGCGGCGTGTTTTGGTTTACCTTCCTTGGAAGTATCGCGACCGTAGTGGCGTTGTTTATCGTGTTCATCCCACTTGCCCGCAGCCAGGGCCAACTCGACTTTCGAGCTCCACCGGATATGGCTATCGCGGCGACAGTTGACAAGACGGCTGTTTCGTCTGGCGACACGCTTGTCTTCACGATTTCGCACGAGAACATCGGTGACTCGGAGGCTGGCGCGGTTACCATTGACATCACCCTTCCCGATGCGCTCACCGCGGTTAGTGTCGTACCCCGAACTCCCGCGTGCAGCCAGGCGACCGATCTCGAACGATTCTCAAGCCTGGGCCTCGGTGAGATCACAGGCGAGCCGGGAGGACTCATGAAGTGTCTCATGGGTACCAGATCTGGCGGTTCCGCAGGGACTATCGTGCTAGAGGCCAAAGTCGGTGAGGTTCCTAGCGGTACGGTACTGACGACCGACATTCTGGTCACTACTGAGCAGACGCGCGGCCTCAAGAAGCCCGAGACTCTCCTGGATAACAATACCGACGTAATCACCGTTACGGTCAACTAAACAACAGCAAACATAGATCACGTCGAGGGGCGGACATCACACCATGTCCGCCCCTTTTTTGTGGCAAGACCCAGGCGATCTGTCGGTCTTCGTTGACGTAGATGCAGGATGCTCCTACACTTCACAGTCACAGTGCAACTCGCCCAGGAGTCTACTTTTGCCGGACACCTCAACCGTTTCTCAACAAGACCTCGATGCAGCCCTTCCCGACGTAACCAGCCGCCTCTCGTTCGCGGCGCTCGACGGTGCCGTCACAGTCTACCGCGACGCCCAGGGAATACCGCACATCAAGGCCACCGCCGCTCACGACGCGTTCTTTGGTCAGGGGTTTGCAACGGCGCAGGACCGCCTATTCCAGATGGACCATGACCGGCGCTGGGCGTACGGTCGCTGGGCCGAGTTCGCGGGCGAGAGTGCCGTCGAGCAAGATACGCTGATGCGAAAGTTCCGGCTTCGCCACTCGGCCGAGGAAGACTACGACGCGGTCAACGAAGAGACGCGCGAGATGTTCGACGCGTACGCTGAGGGCGTTAACGCTTTCATCGAATCGACTGCAACACTCCCCGTCGAGTACAAGCTGCTCGACACCGCACCAGAGCCCTGGACGCCGCAGGACTGCATTGCCGTGTACAAGGCACGTCACGTGCTCATGGGCCACATGGAATCCAAGCTGTGGCGGGCCAAGATGGTTGCCGTTTTCGGGGCCGAACGAGCCGCTGAACTCATGCCCCAGTACGAAAAGGGTGGGCTGCTGATTGTTCCCCCAGGAGACACCTACCTGGGCGATAATTACGACGTGCTTCATGAATACACCTCCGGTGCCGAGTACGTCGATTCGATGGCCGACGCCGACTCCGGTAGCAACAACTGGGCCGTTCACGGCAGTCGAACGGCGTCGGGCAAACCCCTGGTTGCTGGAGACCCGCACCGACCGCTCGAAACGCCTAGCGTTTATTATCAAAACCACATCGCCTGTGACGAGTTCGACGCGATGGGCCTGTCGTTCCCTGGCTGTCCGGCCTTTCCGCACTTCGGCCACAATGCGAGCGTCGCGTGGTGTGTGACCCATGCCTCTGCCGATTACCAGGACCTGTATCTCGAAAAGTTCCGTGCAGGATCGACGACCCACTACGAATACCAGGACAAGTGGAAGCACGCGGAGACGCATCGAGAGGTCATTCAGGTCAAGGACGCCAACCCGGTCGAGATCGACGTGACGACTACGCATCATGGCCCAATCGTCGTTGGAGACCCGACAACCGGCCGTGCCATCTCGTTCAAGTACACCGCGACCGACGGGCCGAGCAAGGGCTTAGAACCGCTGCTTCGACAGTTGCACTCACAATCTGTCGACGAGATGGACGCTGCCATGCGTGGTTGGGTCGACCCATGCAACAACTACGTATTTGGTGATATTCACGGCGATATCTCATATCTCACGCGCGGCAAGATACCTGTCAGGACCATGGCGAACGCCTGGCTCCCCGTGCCCGGCTGGACTGGCGAGCATGAGTGGCGCGGTTTCATCCCCTTCGAGGAGTTGCCGCGCATCCGAAACCCGGAGAACGGCTTTTTGGTCACGGCTAACAACAAGCAGGTTGGCGACGATTATCCTCACTACATCAGTGTTCAGTACGCGACCGAGCACCGTGCACGCCGTATCTATGATCGACTCATCGAGATGCCGAAAGCGACCGTCGAGGACATGGCGGCGGTACACGCCGAAAGTGTTTCTCTACCTGCGCGGGCATATCTCAAACTATTACAGGATGTTGAGCCCAGAACCGACCGCTCCGCCGATGCGAGGCGTATCTTGCTGGACTGGGACGGTACGATGGACGCGAGTGCCGCCGCTCCGGCGATATTCAGCGCGTTCCGGTATCACCTCGACGACAAAATACTACGACACCTCTTGGGTTCGCTGGCTGACTATGCCCTCGGTGCCGGCGGTCGGGGAGCTCCCGCCCATGTCGGCCTGCTCAAAGCCCAGTTCGCCCGAATGGCCGAGGCTGACGACACGTCGTTCCTACCGCCCGGCACCGATTGGAAGACGTTGATGGCAGAAGCACTCCAGACCGCCGTCGAGTATTTGACCAACCGCATGGGTGACGACATGAGTTCCTGGACTTGGGGCGCAATTCATCAAACGAGTCGTGCTCATTGGCTGTCCAACGCCTACCCCTGGGCCAAAGAGCTAGAAGGTCCGCCCATGTCCCTTAGCGGCGACGGCGACACGCCTCTATCATCCAGCTATTCTCATGCTGACCCATTCGCTATTGCAGGCACCTCCGTCGCCCGCTATATCTACGACCTCAGCGACTGGGACAACTCACGTTGGATCGTGCCGCTCGGCGCTTCGGGTCACCCGGCGAGTGAGCATTTTGCCGATCAGGCGGAGACCTGGTCGAAGGTCGATTCGATACCAATGACCTATAGTTGGGACGACATAACCGCCAATGCTGAAACGTCCCAAAAACTTACCAATAGCTAGGAGCAAGGTCTAATGACCACCATCTACGAAGGCTCACCCATCGCGCACGACGTCACCATTGAAAAAAACGTCATGGTTCCTATGCGGGACGGCGTTCAACTCGCGGCGGACATCTACTTCCCCTCGATGAACGGTAAACCCGCCGAAGAGCAGTTCCCGGTCATCCTGGAGCGGACTCCGTACGACAAGTCGCTGCCGAAGACGGTGGCTCAGGGAAAGTATTACGCCAGACGCGGCTACGTGACCGTATTCCAGGACGTTCGCGGGCGGTTCGAATCGGAGGGCGAGTGGTACGCCTTCGCTAAAGAAGCGCCCGATGGCTACGACACCGTCCAGTGGCTCGGTGTACAGCCGTGGAGCAACGGCAAGGTCGGCACGATGGGTGGCTCATACGCCGGGAGCGATCAGAGCGCCCTTGCGACGATGAACCCGTCGCACCTCTCGACCATGATCGTCGCCGTCGGCGCGTCCAACTACTACCACGGCTCGATGCGGCAGAACGGCGCGCTGGAGCAGCGCTTCCACGTATACGTCTTCCGCATGGCAATGACCAGCAAGGAGGCGATAGCTGACCCTGGTCTCCAAGCCGAGATCATGAAGGCGTTCTATGAGGACATGCCGGACATCGTGCGGCAGTTCCCGCTCAAGAAGGGCGCGACGGTGCTCCGCAGGCTGCCGTCTTACGAGCAGTGGGCTCTCGACATCCTCACTCACGGCGACTTCGACGACTACTGGAAGCAGCGCGGCTACGCCATCGACGAGTACTACGATGAGCATGCCGACGTGCCGACGCTGTATCTCGGCGGCTGGTACGACTCCTACGCGCGCAACACGCCCACAAGCTACATGAAGCTCAGCAAGATCAAGGAGTCGCAGCAGGTACTCCTCATGGGCCCCTGGACGCACGGCATGTACGAGGTAACGAACTCCGGTGACGTCGACTTCGGCGCCGATTCAACCATCAACCAGAACGATCTCCGCCTGGCGTGGTTCGATCATTACCTCAAGGGGATGTCTACGGAGTTCGCCGAGTGGTCGCCCGTTCGCATCTTCACGATGGGCACCGGCAGCCAGCGGATGAACAAACACGACTACGACCGCCACCTGGATCACGGCGGCTACTGGCGGAGTGAGCCCGACTGGCCCGTGCCAGGTACCAAAGAGGCACCACACTATCTCCACGCCGACGGCTCGCTGTCCAGCGACGAGCCGAGCGAAGGCGACTCAGAGTCTACTAAATACACATTCGATCCGATGGACCCGGTGCCGACGATGGGCGGGGGAATCTCTGCTGCCGACCAGATCATCCGGCCCGGTGCTTTCGATCAGCGCGGCAGACCCGACTTCATAGGCTGCGTCAACGAGCTGCCGCTCAACACTCGTCACGACATCCTGACGTTCCAGACGCCGGAGCTTGAGGAGGACACGGAAGTCACCGGCCATATTATGATGCACCTGTGGGCGGCATCGTCCGCAGTCGATACCGACTTCACAACCAAGCTAATTGATATGTACCCGCCGTCCGACGACTACCCCGACGGTTTTGCCATGAACATCACCGACTCGATCATTCGCGCCCGCTACCGTAACAGTTGGGAGAAGCCGGAACTGATGGAGCCAGACACGCCCTACGAGTTCGTCTTCCACCTGTATCCTACGTCGAATATTTTTCGTAAAGGCCACCACATTCGCCTCGACATCAGCAGCAGCAACTGGCCGCGCTTCGACGTGAACCCCAACACTGGCGGGCCCCTCGGCCTCGAACGCCGCTACGAGGTCGCCCACCAGACGATTTTTCATAGCGTCGAGCATCCGTCGCACGTTGTATTGCCGATGGGCTGAGGGTAGACGTTAAATTGGCCTGGGAAGACCGGATATTTGTTGATCCGAAAATGTGCAGCGGCAAACCATGCATTCGTGGCACCAGAATTATGGTGAGGAACGTTATTGGTATGTTGGCGGGCGGCTACACTATAGAACGCATCATCGAGTCCTACTCCGAGCTCGGACGCGAAGATATTACGGCCGCGCTGGAGTACGCCAGCGATATGGTCGATACGTTCAATATGCCGACCAATGCTTGACGGACTCTTATTTTGGGGTAATCAGACAATGGTAGACCGTTCGTACTGAGCAACGTTAAGTCCGGCGACCGGACCGAATCGGGCAAGTAACTCAGATGGGGAAGTCGCTTGTCCTCTCCCCCTCGACGGGGGAGAGCTAGAGTGGGGGTGAAGGCACTAACCCGCAACTCAAGGTCGCTTGAAGCAGTTACTTGATAGCCTGTCGAAGTACGAAGCAGGACAACTACCTCTCGACTCGCGACCTTGGTGGGCTACTCTCGCTTCGACGGGCTCAGCGCGAACGGGTAGGCGGGCTAGGCCAGTGGAAACGAGCTCGACTGTCCCGAGTCCAAACCCCTCGCGCATTCCGCTCATCCAACTCAGCAAGTCCCCTGTACAAAAGACAATGGACACTGAGATGGCCCAACGGCTTGCTGTACTCGCGCTAATCGGAATTGCGCTTCTGTTTATGTTCGTCCCGAACTTGCGAGAGTTCGGATTCAGCGCCTTGCGGGCCTCGGAGCCCGTTACGCTGCCGCCGGATCCCCAGACAGGTGAGCTTGGTCGCGAGTTCGAGTTGGTGACACTGCTGGGCTTCGATTCCATCCCTGCGATACTCGACCCGATATTCATCGAACCGGCGGAGGCGGAGCGGTGGATGGTCGACGATGAGCAGGTCCTCGGCTTGTCTATCAATGGCGAGCACCGGGCCTACCCCATCAAGATGCTGAGCCGCCACGAGATCGTCAACGACGTGGTCGGCGGTGAGCCTGTCGCGGTCACCTGGTGACCGCTCTGCTTCACGGGAATCGTGTATTCCCGAATCGTCAACGGCGAGGAGCACACCTTCGGGGTCTCCGGTAAGCTCATCATGAACGCCCTCGTGATGTACGACCATCAGACTCGGACGCTGTGGAGCCAGTTCCTTGGCAAAGGTGTGAAGGGCGAGTTTGCCGGTACACCACTCGATTTTGTGCCCGTGACGCACACGACATGGGCCTCGTGGCTCGACACACATCCCGACACCCTTGTTCTGGACAAGAACGGTGGCTACAGCCGCGACAGCTACGACGGGTACTATCGAGGCACAGCCGCCGGGGTTATCGGCGAGACTTTAAGCGACAATCGGCTGCACCGCAAGGCGTTGGTCGTCGGCGTCAACTTCGACGAACAGACCAAGGCGTATCCCTTTCAGGAGATGCTGGGCACCCCAATCGTCAACGATACGTTCGGCGGTAAGGATATCGTCGTCTTCTTGGAGCAGTCTACAAATACGGCGCTCGTCTTCGACCGCGTTGTCGATGGACGAATACTGACCTTCGAAGTGTTACAGGAAGGCCCAGGCACTCAGGCGTTGCTGCGAGACGTGTAGACGGGCACCACCTGGCAGGCGCTCACCGGCGTGGCAACAGACGGAGCGTTAAAGGGGAAGGTGCTCAACAGGGTAGCATCGCACCTGTCGTTCTGGTTCGCGTGGAAGGACTGGAACCCGGGGACGGAACTGTACGAGGCGGAGGGTTAGCTGGTTGCAAGCCGCAGATATGCACTCACAGGAAGCTCTACGACAGTGCTTCTGAGGAGTCGGGTAGAAAAGAACAAAACCTCAATGCCTTCCACCTCGCCGGTATCAGGGTTTAGCCGAGCGATGACCTCATCTTCCAATTCTTCAGAGTCCTGTTCAGCATACTGTGGACGACTACTGAGGTAAAGAACGTCGGAGTCACGATCATAGGTGAAGTTTAGCTTCTCTGCCATTCGGTTTCCCCTGAGGGTAGGCTGCTGGTCATATACCCCGTAATAATCCAGTTTCGAGGTGGCGGAGATGGATCGCTCACGATGACCACGACCACGTGCTTGCCGCCACGTAAATCAGTATACCATCTGGAAAACAGCCGAGCGTCTGGGAAGCGAATGCTGCGGCGTACTGCATCTGGGTCAATCACGGTCTGAAGCATCAGGTCGCGGTAGTCGGGTATTAAGTCGGGATGTCGCCCACCGATATGCTGCTCACGCTCAGCGGGGAGTTCCACCTCTTCGCCCAGATAATGCGAATAGATACGTTCCATACGACGCTGAAGTTGCCATCGTGGAGCTAAAGGCTAATCAGGTAAAGCGAGGCGGGTTACCAACTCGCCTTGCGGACGCCAGGGAGCATGCCCTTGAGGGCCATCTCACGGAAGGTGAGGCGCGACAGGCCGAAGTGCCGCAGGTAGCCGCGCGGCCGACCTGTTACGAAGCAACGGTTGCGGACGCGGTTCGGGTTAGCATTTAGTGGCATCTTCGCCAACTCGTGGCGGGCAGCTAGCTGGTCTTCATATGAAGCGCTAAAGTCCTTGGCGATCTCCAAGAGGCGCCCGCGCTTCTCTGCGTGCTGTTCTACGGCTTTTTTACGCTTCGCGTTCCTCGCGAATGATGATTTCTTTGCCAAAAGTCTCTTCCTCTCAATTCAATGCGTGCTATATAGCGTGCGACGATTCATTATAGCAGACCGACATGCGGCGTTCGCTATAGTATCAACTGGCGTTTCTCACGATCTCGAGTATTTCCTCGGCGTGCCCCTCTGGGTCAACCTGGTGCCAAGCCTTCATGATGGTGCCTTCCTCGTCGATAAGGAAGGTCTTGCGGATGATCCCGACAGTCGGTTGTTCACGAACGATCTTCTCGCCCCAAACACCATATGAGTTGATCACCGTCTTGTCCACGTCGGCAAGCAGCGGAAAGTTCAGGTCGAACTTGTCGATAAATCGGTGGTGCGAGTCCATATCGTCGGCGCTCACGCCTAGCACGACGAGATTCTCCTCTTTCAGGTTGTCCTTGTTGTCACGGAAACCGCAGGCTTCCTTGGTGCAGCCGCTCGTGTCATCCGCAGGGTAGAAATACAAAACGACCTTCTTACCCTCCAATTCGTTCAGCGTTACATCGCCTCCAGCAGAGGAGGGCAAAGAGAACGCCGGGGCTTTGTCGCCAGCTTCGAGATGAACGGTCATAGATTGAAACTCCTCAAGAAGAGCTGATGTTGCCAGGCCACGGATAACATTCTACCCGCTCAGAAGGAGAAACTCCACGAATGAAGTTGATCGGAGGGGAATGAAAACCTTGTTACACCATCGCCTTGGCTACCTGACGCTGGAGAGCAAGTAGCTCGAATGGTTTTTCGATGACGGGGCGACCTGTGCCATCAAGAAACTCGCGCGCGTTCGGGCTGGCGGCGTCGCCGGTGATAAAGATCACGCGGGAGATCATGTCGGGCATGCGAATGCCCAATTCTTGGAAGAACTCCTTACCGCTCATGTCGGGGTTCTTCAGGTCGGCCAGGATAAGGTCATACTGCCCCTGTTCCAACATCGGCAGCGCCTCCCGGGGGCTGGATAGCGTCTCAACCTGGTAGCCGTCTCTGCTGAGGACGCTTTCCAAAACTTCGCGAACCACTTCTTCGTCGTCAATCACAAGGATACGACCGCCGCCAATGACGACAGCCTCGGACTCTTCTTTATTGGACAGTGGTGCAGCTTCCACCGATGATGCTGGAGCGAATTCGAGGATAAACGTAGCCCCTTCGCCAGGCCCACTCACCACCGACATCGTGCCTTGGTGCTCCTGGACGATACCGTGACAAATGCTCAGTCCTAGGCCGGTCCCTTTACCGACTGCCTTAGTCGTGAAGAACGGATCAAAAATCCTTTTCAGGTTTTCATTTGGGACCCCGGGACCGTCGTCCGCTATCTCGATTCTAATCTTCTCGTTGGTGAATGCTGTCTTGATTCCGATGGTGCCTTTACCGTTGTGCTCTACGATAGCGTCCTGAGCGTTGTTGACGAGATTGAGGAACACGGACTGCATCTGGCTTACGTCGGCGAGAACTTCGGGGAGCACCGGCGCAAGATCGAGTTCCAGTTCAACCTGGTTACCGAGGAGGTCGTATACCTTCAACTCCAGGGTCTGCCTGAGTATTTCGTTAAGGTCTATGGACTCCGGCTCGACCCGTTGCTTGCGAGAGAACGCAAGGAGATTCTGGACGATTTTGGACGCCCGCTGGGCACCCTGCTCGATGATACGCAGCTTGTCGTGGAGTTCGGGCTCGGGGTCTCGCATCAGAAGAAGTTGAGTGACGCCGAGTACTCCGGTGAGTGGATTGTTTAATTCGTGGGCAACGCCCGCTACCAACTCTCCAAGTGCCGCGAGTTTCTCCGCCTGAACGAGGTTGTCCTGAGCCTGTTGCAGCCCATCAAGGGCTTCAAGCGCCTTTTGTTCACTTTCCTTCAGCGCCCGCTCAGCACGCTTCGTATCCTGAACGTCGCGAGAGATTCCGATTAGCCCAACGACGTTGGCGTCCTCGTCCCGGAGGGGCAGCTTGCGTATGATTAGCACTCTCACCCCATCGACGGTCTGGACTTTGTGCTCGGTCTCGAGGGCCCGTCCGGTCTGGAGCACTTCCTGGTCTTCGGAATCGAGCAGCAGAGCGACATCGGGAGGGAAGACGTGAACCACATTCTTGCCAATCACGTCCTCAGTAACCTTACCGACCCTTCGGAGGAACTCTGTATTCGTCGTGAGGTAGCGGCCTGCAAGGTCCTTCGTAAACATCGCATCGTTGGCGTATTCGACGAGGGAGCGATATATGCCGAGTTCGTCCCAGTCATCATTCGGCGACGAAGCCGTTTCCAGCCTGGTAACCTTTTCGCGCAGAAACTCCATCTCGTCCTCAAGCTGGGTTCGCGTTTGATGATATTGCGTCATATACGTCCTCTGGTGCCGGAGTCCGTTCGACTGCTACACGACCAGGCCATTCGGATGCTCTGCAAGCGACCGATGAGGATGATACACGGATAAATGCAATGCCCTATTCCCCATAATGTCTATTGATACATGCAGGCGAATGTGTTGTCCATCCGTGCGCATACGGGTACATATAGGAATTCCCACGTAAGGGTAAGGCCGCGACGCGGCGGAACCTCTCTAGAAAGACGTGCCGCCCATGACTATGGGGCGCACAGGTAACGGCCACCTGCACGATATGGTGTGGTGCGCGGGTCGAGACACACTACCTGTATGGTCTACTGAGCGATACCGAGGGTTCTTGACAGAGCGACGGCGATACCGACGAGAGCGAGGGCGGCGACGAGCCACCAGCGCCTCTTATTGATCGGAGAAATCTTTCGCCGTCGGGCGCGTTGTTGGTCTCGCCGTCTACGGCGTCGGTTGGTACTCACGTGTGTCGTAGGAGCGGGTTATCGGATGTTCAGGACTCGTCGGCGGGCGACTCGTCCTCGTCCTCGCCTTGCATGTCATCGGACGGCGGAACAAGAGTTTCGCGCGTCGGATAGAGTCCCCATAGCCATTCGACGCCTTCGTTCTTGGGGGTTTTAGCAACCGCGCTGTTCTGCAGCACGTGGGTCACGTAGTCGATCAGGTCCTCGGCGCAGACGGCACAGTAGCCATACTTTTCGATCAGACGTTTGACGATGGAGATGCGCCGCTGCGACCACTCTGCCCGCTGGCGGGCGAAACGAGGCTTCGTCAGGCCCCTCTGAACTTCACGGGGAGACGGGAACAGGCGAGCCTCGATTGCTGCCTTCAGCCTGGCTTCGGTGGTGTACTCGAACTTACGCAGGCGCCGTCCAAACAGAGACACCAGGTCGTTGATCTCATGCCTGAACGCCTTCTTGTCGCGCTCGCTGACGTTGATAGTGCGCTCAAGCTCTCGCATGTCCCGTTCGTCGAAACCGACGTCGCCCTCAGCGTCCGGCTCGACGCCGGAGCAGTAGGCGCGCACGCTCTTGAGATAGCTATCGAGAAGAATGGCGGCGGTATCGTCGAAGGAGTCCTCGTACGCCCGCTGCACCTCCTCGACGGCCAAGTCGTTGTACTCCTTCACCGTGTCAGTGACGATGCCAATAAACTTGGCCTTGTCGGCGCGGTCGAGGCTGATATTCTCGCCCATACCCTCCCACAGGCTATTTAGTGCGGCCAACGGAGTCAGGCACTTGAGGCTGGGCATGCTGGCGACAGCGCCGAGGCGGTTCATGACGTAGCGCGGCGATATCCCTTGCATTCCCTCGCCCGGATGGTGCCGCTGCATCTCGATCACATCCTGCCGTGTGTAGGAGCCGACCATCTGGCCATCGTAGGCACGCATCTTGTCCAACAGGCTCATGCCCTGTCGCGAAGGCGGTTCCAGTCGGGACAGCACAGCGAATGTGCTGGCGATCCGCAACGTCAGCGGCGAGATACAGATGCCCTTGAGAGCGCCCTCGTCGGTGACCTTATCGTATATCTTGACCTCTTCACGCACTCGCAGGTTGTAGGGAACCTGGATCGCGATGATGCGGTCCTTGAGCGCCTCCGAGTGCTCATCGCCAGCGAAGGTATTGAAGTCGCCCTCGTTTGAGTGGCCGATGATGACCTCATCGGCGTAGATGGAGCCGAACTTCTCCATCTTGATGATCTGCTCCTGGGCGAGCCCAAGCAGCGTCGTGAGCAGGTGCTTATCGGCTTTGAACATCTCGACGAACTCGATCATCCCGCGATTAGCGACATTGAATTCACCGTCCATGCGAAACGCCTTGCCTGAAACTTCAGTCCGGTCGCCATCTAGTTGGCTGTTGTCGATGCTGCCGACGAGAAGCGACGAGTCGGGGTTTGGGTTCGTCGCGACGTAATAGCCGATGCCCACCGCTTCGCGCTCCGAAAAAACCACTCGCTCCACTGGCATCTCGGCGATATTGCCATCGTGCACAGTCTTGAGGAGGTAGCGGTTCCTGGAGTTCAGGTCGCCCTCGATCTCGATGCCGTACTGATCCTTGAGCACGGGCCGAAGCGAGTCAGGGATCAGGTGCAGCGGCTCTTCCTGCATCGGGCAACCGGCGATAGCGTACACCGCCCCTTCGTCGGTGCGAGTATAGTCTTCGAGCGCCTGCTTGATGAGCTCAACAATCGTCGACTTGCCGCTCGCTGGCGGCCCCAGCAACAACAGGATTCGCTTTCTGGTCTCCGTCCCTTGCGCTGCCGCCTCAAAATACTCGACGACGCGGTGCAGAACGTCTTCGAGGCCGAAGATGTCGTCCTCGAACAGGCGGTAGATGGGCTCGCCGGTGGGCGAGGTATCGACCTTCTTCGCCAGGATAGCGTCCCGAATACGGGCATGGGCGAGCTTCGCCAACGACGGATTGTCGACCACCATAGCGAGGTAGTCGGCGAAGGTCCCGCTCCATTGGTACCGAGCGGCCTCCGTCTCGCTTGCGGCGAGAATCTCTTGAATCGACATTCTTTTGTCGGCCATAGCCTCTACCCCCTCGGCTCCTGGGCCAAGAGCTACCTCGTCCCGGTTGTCAAAAGTAGACCCAACCCGCCGTTAGGAAATCGCGCGGGCCGCGATCGCCAGTCCGATGACTCCCACAACGCCTCCGCCCAGCAGCAGGAACCATCCGGCGACCGAGCGCAGAACGGTGAACGTGAAGCCGAGCGCGAAGAACATCATCGCTGACATGATCGTCAGCAGGAGTGTCGCCGCCGACAGCCCGAGCCACACGCCGTCGCTGTATCGAGGCTCGAGAGTAGTCGCGAAGTACAAGAAGGCAACGCCTGTCGTGACCGTCAGGAACGCGCTGTAGAAGCCGATGGCACGCTCCTCGAAGTCCCACAACGCCTGCGCTGCGACACCGATGCTGTAAAGCGCCCAGACCGCGATGAGGGCCTTCATGACCGTAAGCTCGGCCAGATGGTCAGCCGGCGTGATCGCTCGATCACCGACGCCGTCGATCAGCATCGTGTCGAACATGATCGCAGCGAGCGACAGCAACCCCAATCCGCCTACGTACACCGCCATCGTCCTGCCGTCGGCGTACAGGCCCAGGATATGCCACGATTGTGAAAACAAGGCCGCCCCGACCAAGATCAAAAATACAGCTTCCATCCCTACTCCCTCCTCTTGATAACCACTCCCAACATCCCACGTGAGCATACTCTCTCATATAGGAAATGGACACGTCTAGCGAAAGTCTTGTATTAAGTTCAGGGAATTCGGCGAGGACAAGAATTCGGGACGGCCAGCGTCAGCTCGATGACGATCTCATGTGGGCGACTGACTGCTCCACCAGTTCTCGCAGAGCGGCCATGTCAACGTCGTCCAGTTTCTTGACGTAAAGGCACGACTTGCCGGTCGTATGCTTGCCGAGCTTGCCAAGGAGCGCGTCGTAGGCATCGAAGCCGGACATGATGTAGAGCGTCAGGTTCTGCTTTCGAGGCGAAAAGCCGGTGAGAGGCCAGTTCCCCTCGCGTCCGCTGGCGTACTTGTAGCGGTAGCTGCCAAAGCCGACGATGCTCGGCCCCCACATCGCGGGCTCGTCTTCAGTGACCTCACGCATCAGGTCGATTAGCGTTTGGCAGTCCGCGCGCCGCTTCTCGTCCACGCCGGCGATGAACTCCTCGACGCTCTGTTCGGTTTTCTTGGTCTTGGGTTCGACCATGAGCACATCACCTGCTGGTAACTATCCTGCCTTTTCGCCGACGTGGATTGCAACGGTTCCAAGACCTAAGCTCGTATGACGCACGTTGGTCAGTCCGGACTGCACCATCAATCCTGCTAGTTCATGGGCACTGAGAAAACCCTGCACCGACTCTGGCAGGTAGGTGTAAGCCTCGCGGTCTCCGGCAAGAAGTGCACCCATCCACGGCGTGATGTGTCGAAAGTAGATTGGGAAGATTTTCCCGACAGGGTTGAGCCCATCCTGCCGCACGATTTCCAGGATGACGACCCGCCCGCCCGGCCTGACGACTCGCCGCATCTCGCTCAGCGCCAGCGGCACGTCGATGAAATTCCTCACTCCGAAGCCGACCGTGGTACAGATAAACTGGTCGTCTGGGAAGGGAAGAGCATGAGCGTCGCCAGCAATAAACTCGGTCTGATTGTCCAGCCCTCGCCCGCGCGCCTTGTCGATTGCCAGAGGGAGCATCGCGGGCGTAAAGTCGAGGCCGACGACCTTCGTGACCTGTCTTTTTTGTATGAGGTCAAACGCAAAGTCGCCGGTGCCAGTGGCGATGTCGAGGGCCGTGCCAGTCAGGCCTCCGACGGCCATATCGGTGGCCTTCCGCCGCCACGCATAGTGCCGTCCGCCCGACATAATAGTGTTCAGTCGGTCGTATCGCCGCGATATCCTTGTGAACATCTTGCCGACGTATCGCGCTCGCTCGGGTCCTCTCAGATGCGCCAGGGCGTCCGCCTTTCCTCCAACCCCTTGGGTGTCAGGTGCTGGGTGTTAGGTGTCAGGTGAAGAGTCATGAGCGGAGCGCCTTGATCGCTTTGGGCAGTTCGGGGAGTAGGTCGCCGGCGAGCATTCCAGCGCTGCCGAATTCGGTGCTGGCCCGTTGGCCCGCCAACCCGTGCAGATAAACTCCGAGCGCCGCCGCGTCGTATAGCGTCAGCCCTTGCGCCAGAAGTCCAGCGATGGTGCCTGCGAGCACGTCGCCGGTACCCGCGGTTGCCATCGCCGGGTTGGCGAAGGGACTCAGCATTGAGCGCCCATCGGGATATGCCACAACGGTGAACGCTCCCTTGAGCACGACGACTTTGTTCCACTTCGTCGCCGACTCGATTGCGATCTCGAGGCGGTTTTCCTGAATGTGCTTAGTCGAATGGCCTGTCAGGCGGGCCATCTCGCCCGAATGCGGGGTCAGAATAGCCTTCGTAGCGAGGCGCTCCCACCAGGGGGCGGTCGAGTTCGACAAAAAATTCAGCCCGTCGGCGTCGATCACCAGTGGCGGAAGGTCGTCTCGGTCGTACAGCAGCTTCGCTAGCATCTCGCGAGTCGAGTCCGCCTGCCCCATACCTGGGCCGACCAGGAGTGCGTCGCAGTTGACCGCTTGCTCGGCAATCAGGTCGGCCGCTTCAGAGCTAGGTACGCCGGGCGACACTTCCGGCAACGGCAGATACGTGGGCTCGACGGCTTTCGATGCGACGGCCATTTGCAGGCTCTCCGGAATGGCGAGGGTGACAAGTCCCGCGCCAACCCGACCGGCAGCAGTCGCCGCGAGGTATGCGGCACCGACGTAGTTTCTCGATCCAGCCACAATGAGGGTCTTGCCGAAGGTGCCCTTGTGCCCGGACAGAGGACGCGCAGGCAGCGTCGCCCTCGCCCACTCGTCTGTCATTAGCTCGAAGCGGACTTTGTCGTCCAGGCCTGCCGGTAATCCGATATCGAGCACTTCGACTTTGCCGACGTACTCCGCGCCAGGAAATTTATATAGCCCAGCCTTAGGGTACCCCAAGGTCAGCGTAACGTCTGACGCCACACATTTCGGGTCGACGGCCCCACTGTCCGCGTCGAGGCCGGTGGGCAAATCGAGCGCCACGAGTTGCAGCACGGGATTCTCTGCCTTAACGTTCCTCAGCAGGTCGAGCACCTCGGCAACAGGCCCGTCGATAGGACGCGTCCGTCCGGTGCCGAGGATGGCGTCGACGGCTATCTGTGCGAACTCGAACGCTTCGCCGAGCTTAGCAATGCCATCATCGTCTGCGAGCCGGATGATCGTGACTCCCTTGCCACGAAGGAACTCGACCTTGCTCTCGTGAGCAGTGTTGTCACGGCACAGACAAACCGTAACGCGAGCGCCCCAGTTATCGAGATGCCGCGCAGCCACCAGGCCATCGCCGCCGTTGTTGCCCGGCCCAACCAGCACGACGGCCCGCATCCCGACGAGGTTCGTCACGTTGTCTCGGACGTACTCAGCGACGGCCAGCCCAGCTTTTCCCATCAGCGCGTCTTTCGACACGCCAGCGGCCTCCGAGCGTTCCTCAATCTCGCGCATCTGGTCGGCGGTGACGATTTTCATAAGAGGGAATGCATATTGCGTATTAGGAGAAACGTCCTACGCAGTACGTAATACGCAATGGCTGTTCAATCCTTCAGTCCAGCAAATACGGCTTCTGCTTCTTGAGACCCGCCTCGGACGGATACGTTGTCGTCATCTCGACGACTCCGTAGCTACCTTCGATCAGATCGGCGACCGACTCCTTCCACTTGAGGTAGTGGGGCATGGTGCGGTGCTGCTCTCTCGCCGCGTCGTCCTGGTAAATTTCGTATAGATACGCCGTGTTCGGTTCGGTCCTGTCTTGCAGAACGTCGAAGCGATAGCAGCCGGGTTCGTCGCCGACAGACCCGCGTGCGTCGCCCAAACTGGCCACTACAAACTCCTCCATCTTGCCGGGCTTTACTTTGATCGTTACGAAAATGGCAATCATGGTCTCTCCTTATTCATATCATGAACTCTCAGCGAATGTACCAGACCAGGTGCCCTACCTGCTACCGTCCCTGCGCCTTCGCGGCCCTTGCTGCGCCAGGTTCCAGAAGGGCGTAGAGCGACTCATTCAGCGGAGTGGGCACGTCGAGTTCCCGCCCCAGCCGTACAATGGTGCTGGTGAGACCCTCCAACTCCATGAGATTGCCGGCGTCAAAGTCCTTGGCGAGGCTCGCGCGGCCTTCCGCTGGGAACCCATCGAGCAGTTCCATCGAACGCTGTATAGGCTCTGCATCAAACTCGACACCCTTGGCTATAGCGATAGCAGCGATCTCAGCGAAGGCACTTTCGAGGAGCTTACGCGTCGATGGCAGCGCGCGCATCTCACCGTAGGTCGTACGGCTGAGCGCGTTTACCGACGCCGAACCGGCCAGGTAGATAAACTTCTGCCACACTACTCCCTGCGCGTTTTCCGAAAGCTCGACGTTCCAGCCCGCGCCCTTGAAGACCTCAAGCATCTGTTTGCCAATATCTGTTACGCCCGACGTCATCTCGCCGAACACGATTCTCCCAAGCTGCCCCTGCTGAGCGACGGTGCCTGGCCCTACCACTCGCGCCTGCACGAAGGCCGAGCCGATCATGACGTGTGCGTCTGGATATTTGTCCGCGATCCGGTCGCCATTGTCGATACCATTTTGCAACGTCAGGATTGTCGTTTCCGGCCCTACCATGGGCGCGATAGCAGGTATGGCTTGGTCGTTGTGATACATCTTGACGGTATAGATCACGAGATCGACCGGGCCAACTTGCCTGGGGTCGTCAGTCGCGTTGGGGTGAATGGTGAACTCGCCGGACAGATCACTGCTGATCTTCAATCCTTGCTGACTGATGGCGTCCAGATGTTGGCCCCGCGCGATGAACGTAAGGTCCACACCCGCTCGTGCCAGCAGACCCCCGAAATACCCTCCGACACCACCAGTTCCCATAATCGCGATTTTCATATCGATCTCCACTCGCTAGCGTGAAATAGTCCCAAACACGAACCCAAGGATAGTACCACCGACTGCACCGACGAGTGCTCCAACGGCTCCACCGATCAGCGCAGCGAAAATAGCCGAGGCAGGTGCGATGATGGCGATGGTCATGGGGCTGTCAAAGCTGATGACGACCTGATAGACCGCGAACAGGGCAGCGATGATTGCACCGATCACCGCACCCCACCAGATACCAACGCTCAATCCAGAAGCAGACCGCTCGCCAACCCCCTGCGCGGATCGCCGAGCGCCAGAGATCGCGGACGAACTGCTGTATACCGTTCCCACACGGGGACGAGACGTGTCGCGCGGCGTGGTTGCCCTCGCCCTGCCGGTGGTACGGAGGCCCACCTGTACTTGAACCTGCTCATTATCCAGGCCGACGGTGATCTCCTGCGAGTAACTCTTGCCTGGCTCCATTCCCTCTGCGCGTATGAACACTCGCAGCGGCAATTCGTCCTCATCAGTGAGCGATTCGTAGCTTGTGATGCTTACCCACGAATCGGGGTTGCTGACACTGATATTGGTGTAGGGCCCGCCCAAATTTCGTACGACAAAGGCCCCCGTCTGTGGCTCGCGTGAACTCACGTCGCTAAACGAGATGAATGCTGGGTCGACCGAAGGCCGCGGCGGTGCGAGTCTGTTCATCCACTCCTGGTGGTATCGCTCCCGTCTGGTTACATCTCCAAGGACCGCATACGCAGCGTTGACGACCTTGAGCTTCTCCTCGGCGGCACGGCGCTCCTCCTCAGAGGCGTCGGGCATTCGGTCTGGATGGTGCTCGCGCGCCTTTGCCCGATACGCCTGCCGAATAGCGTCGGCCTCGGCGTCAGGGGCAACATCAAGAAGCTGGTAGAGGTCTTCCCAGTCTGCCATTTACGTACTACTGCCCAGTCTTTGGCAGCATCTTTGCGGCCCCGGCGATGCCAGTGCTGAGGCGGTCGGACGCTACCATCTGTGACAAGTCCGTTCGCGTAGCGATGCGTCCGAGCAGCAGGCGGTCGGCGTCGTCAGTACCGATGGTGATGATGTCGATGCCGTCGGACTTGGCGCGCTCGGCCTCCAGCACGGCGAGATCGGGGTTGTCGGGGTAGCCATCAGTCACAAGAACGATGACCCGTGCGCCGGCCTTGTGCAATAGTCGATCAGCCGCCATTTGGATTCCACCAGCCATGTTCGTCAGCTTGCCGATGGCGAGGGTATACACGTGCCGCATCAACTCCGTCATGCTCTGCTGAGGCCCGCATATGTGGATGGGCGTCGTGTCGAACTGGATGACCCCGACAGCATAACTCCTGGAAAACGCCTCGCGCGCGAAATCCAGTGCGCCCTGTCTGGCCTGCTCTATCTTGTCGCCCGCCATGCTCGCGGAGCAGTCGATGACTAGATAAACGTATCCGAGCGCCGCGATCTCGCCGCCGACGGGTCTGCCACGCCGCTCGATCTGGATGCCGCCCTTGCCGAGAGACACGCGGGTGTCTTGCGTTCGTTTTGTGATCCCGAGATTTTCGTCAGACATTGGTGGAAAAACGTCAACCGTAAGGCGGTATTACTCTGCATCGACGTGATTTGGAGACTAGATTATCACAGGAGAAAGAGAAGGTTACCGAGAACCATATAGGATCAGGTTATCTCCGGCCACCAGCCAACGCTGCGGCTTCTGGCAGACGGCGGAGGCGCAGCATCGCCCAGGTGCCGAGGGCTGGGCCGACAGCGAGCATGAGGAAGGCGAGCGTCCAACCCTGCGCGTCCACGAAAATGGGGATGAGTTGGATAGAGAAGAGGGTCAGAGTGAAGCCGAGCGCGGTTTGGGTGGTCAGTACCGTGCCAAGGTATTCTGGCGGGCAGAGTTCGGTCACGGCAGCGGAGAACTGAGACGAGTCGGCCACGACCGTCAGTCCCCAAACGAGCAGCACGGGTACCAGCACAATCAAGGGCGCGTCGAACAAGAACGCCGCAAGCACCGCCGACGTGCCGCTAATTATCATCGCGGCCGACGTGATCGTCGTACGGCCAAAGCGGTCGGCCAGTACGCCCGCTACGACGCTGCCTACTCCTCCGATGGCGATTACTGAGAACGCGATGATGCCGACGAGCGACGCTGAGCCCACCCGCGACTCCAGCATCTCGACTAGGAAAATCGGCACCCACGTCCACATGGCGTACAACTCCCACATATGGCCCAGGTAACCGACGTTAACCAGGCGCACCCCACGATCCGACAGAACACGCAGCATGAGCCGAGGGTCGAACTTCGCAGGCGGTGAGGTGAACGGGCCGTCGTCTACGAAGAACAGGACGATGAGCCCACCGACGGTCGCCAGTATTGACGATACGAGGATCACCGACTGCCAGGGTAAGTCGAACAGCGAATGTACCAGGTGCGGCGAGGCCGAACCGACCGTGAGCGCACCAACAAGCAGCCCGATGGCAACGCCCCGGTGCCGACGTGACCAGGTGGCAGCAACCTTCATTCCGGGCGGATAGACCCCGGCGAGGAACACGCCGGTGATAAAGCGGAGAGACAGGCCGATCAACAGCCCATCGGCGAATATCGCGAAAGCCGCGTTGGAGCCTGCTCCAAGAAAGGCTGCAAACGCAAACAGTCGGCGGCTGTTCATCACATCGGGCAGATTGAAGACAGCGCTCAGAAACGTCCCGACGACGAAGCCAATCTGCACTGACATAGTAAGCCATGCAGCACTGGCCGAGGAGATGCCCCATGTGTCGCGCAAGGTCGGAACGACCGCTGACGCACTGAACCAGAGCGTCATGCCCAACAACTCGGCTACGGCAAGCATTCCCAGAGCCCATCGCTGGGCTGAACTGCCTTCGACTTGCTCAGCGTCTACACTAAACGGCTGGCTGGTCATACTTGGCACATTTGTTGGTTGGATGCACAACGGGGCGAGAAGACCTCGCCCCTACGAACTCTGACTACCTGGTGTCTACTCTGCGGTCTTGGCGGGAATTTTGCCCATCCGGCCCGCCTGATAGTCCTGCACCGCCTGCATGATTTCTTCTCGGGTGTTCATCACGAACGGGCCATACCAGGCGATAGGCTGCCGGATGGGACTGCCGCCGAGCATAAGGATTTCGAGCGTCGGCGATCTGTTCTCCTGGCGCTCGTCGCCGTTTACCGTGACAACATTGCCCTCGCTAAGCACGGCCAATTGGCCCTCTACGATAGGTTGCTTGCTCGGGCCCACTGAGCCTCGGCCCGCCAATACGTAGATCAGTGCGTTGAAGTCGGCGCGCCAGGGCACTTGCAGTTGTGCTCCAGCGCTCACTGTTGCGTGTGCATAGGTGATTGGCGTTCGTGTGCTCCCGAGCCCGGCGTACTCTCCCAGGTCACCGGCGATCAAACGCACTAATGCGCCGCCGTCTTCGGACGTCAGCAGCTTCACATCGTCAGCCTGTAAGTCCTGGTACTGCGGCGGAGACCACTTCAACTCGCTCGGCAGGTTGACCCACAGTTGAACGCCGTGGAACAGGCCGCCCTTCGCGACAATCTCGTCGGTGGGCATCTCGGAGTGGACAATACCCGCGCCCGCCGTCATCCACTGAGTCGCGCCGTCGGTAATAAGGCCGCCGCCGCCGTTCGAGTCGCGGTGCTCTAGGGTGCCGTCCATCATATAAGTCACCGTCTCGAAGCCACGGTGAGGATGGTCGGGCGCACCTTTGGCCTCGCCTGGGGCGTACTCGACTGCGCCCATGTGGTCCAGAATGAGAAAGGGGTCGGCCAGCGCCAGGTCAATCGACGCGAAGGCCCGTCGTACCTCAAAGCCTGCCCCTTCGAGCATTCGGGGGGCGTCTGTGATAGTCAGCACACGCCGGTCGCGGGCTGTCTGCGGGTCTAATACTGCGATCCGAGGGAGAGTAGTTGGGTTTTCGACGGTGACTGCGGGCATTGTTCACTGTCCTATCATTTTAGTTGCACAATCAATTAGATGTAGCTTATCAGAAATCGCTTCCCCCATTGTCTGCGTTGTGGGATGTGCCCACAAGTGAAGAAAAATTGAGCGCCTTGTACTCGCTCGGATCACGTTGAATTGGGTGGCTTGGATAGACTATGCTAGCATCAATTCTCATTAGCCGAGGGAATATGTCGAAGTCCGAGGGTCCGATGCCATCTGCTGGTCTTAATCGCCGACAATTCGTAAAGGGGCTTGGCCTTGGAGCGGCAGCGTTGACACTGACGCGCTGCGGTGTCCTCGGCCCTGGAGCCGCCAGCACAGACGAGACGCGATACCTGGTTGACCCTTCTTCGACACCGTTTACGTTCCCCACTTCAGTCCCAACGCCGATTCCATCGCCAACTCCAACCCCGGAACCTAGTCCCACGCCTGTTCCGCCCAGAACCGACGGTCCGCCCAATATCGTGTTTATTGTGGTCGATGACATGGGTTGGAAGGACGTTGGGTTCAACGGGAACACGGTTTACCACACGCCCAATATCGACCGGCTCGCCGCCGAGGGCATGGTGTTCACGGACGCATACTCCAACTCGCCGGTCTGCGCGCCGAGTCGGGCAAGCTATTTGACCGGCCTTTACGGACCGCGCCACGGGGTCTACACCGTCGGCGCCGCAGCGCAAGGCGGCCCTCAAGAGCGTAAGGTGATCCCCACAGACCACAACCCCAGATTAGCGTCGCGGTTCGTCACAATTGCGGAGGCGCTCGAACCCGGCGGATACGTCAGCGCGATGATCGGCAAGTGGCACCCCGGTGATGCGAGTGCAACTGAACAGGGATTCCGCGTAGAGACTCGACCATTCGACCTCGGCTTCGGGACTCACGGCAAAGGATATTGCAACCCGATGCTCGATGCAGGCGCAGTCGAGTGTGACGATGAGTATCTGCCGGACGTTCTGACCGACCACGCGGTCGACTTCATGGATGACAACAAAGCAGATCCCTTTTTCCTCTACCTGTCCCACAACGCTCCCCACTCCCCTTTGCAAGCTCGGTCAGATATTTATGCAAAGTATGCCAGCCGAAACGATCTCCGTCCGAAAGAAAGAACCTTTGCCGCGATAGTAGAAAGTATCGACCAGAGTGTGGGCAAGATTATGGAAAAGCTGGACGACTTGGGCCTAGCCGACAATACCCTTCTCGTCTTCTTTTCCGACAATGGCGCACTGGATGCAGTAACGAACAACCTGCCTTTACGGGGAGAAAAGGGCACGATGTACGAGGGAGGGATTCGCGTCCCGCTGGCGATACGCTGGCCTGGAAAGATCGAACCGGGCACCCGCACCGATACGCCAGTGATCGGGACGGATTTCTTCCCGACATTTCTTGAAGCAGCGGGTATCGACCCGCCCCAAGACCTTCAACTCGATGGGGAGAGCCTCGTTTCTCAGATGACCGGCGGGGGCAGCCTTGAACGCGACGCCATTTTCTGGCATTTCCCTATGTATCTCGACAGGGTGGACTGGTTGGTCACGCCCTGGAGCGCAGTTCGCATGGGCGACTATAAGCTCATCGAATTCCTGGAAGACGGCAGCCTTGAACTGTATAACCTGCGCGAGGACATCAGCGAGATCAACAACTTGGTCGACGAGATGCCAGAGAAGGCAGCGGAGCTTCTCGAAATCCTGGCGGCATGGCGCGAGTCGGTCGATGCACCGGTGCCATCCAAGCCGAACCCACAGTACGATCCCGACCACATGCCCAGACGGGTGCCGAAACCCAATCTCGCAAGAGTCGTTCTCTCGGATCCTATCGGATTCCTATCAGGGCGACTTAATCGGTACCTGCGGACATCTGTGGCCGCGTAGCGCCTGACGACCGACCGTCTTCCCCGGCGCCTCGCACCTGCAAGCCCTTTACCCGTTCGCTGAAAGCCTTTACCCTATGACCCAATTCGCTGTGGAGGAACTACATGGTTAAAGCCGCCGTACTCTACGAAACAAACACTCCGTTACAGATCAAAGAACTCGTTCAGGATCCGCCCAAGGCAGGCGAGGTGCGGGTTCAAATGGGCGCGTCGGGCATCTGTCTGAGTGACCACCACTATATGGTGGGCAATGCAACCACGAACTTGCCCATCGTTCTGGGACACGAGGGCGCTGGTACCGTAATTGAAGTCGGCCCCGGCGTGACGAGGGTGAAACCGGGTGATCGTTGCATCCTGTCGTTCGTGTCACATTGCGGGATGTGCCGCACCTGCCTGAACGGCTTCCCAAACGTGTGTGAGACGAACAGCGCCATTGGCCCGATGCTGTACGACGGCACGACACGCCTTCACGACGGCGAACAGGACATCTTCCAACTCTCGAAGATGGGAGTCTTTTCGGAGACAATTGTGTGTCCGCAGCAGGCGTGCCAGCCTATGCCCGACGAGGTTCCCATCGGGGTCGCCGCGCTCATCGGCTGCTCGGTGACCACGGGCGTCGGCGGTGTGATCAACAACCCAAACGCCAAGACCGGCATGACTGTAGCAGTGTTCGGCTGTGGCGGGGTTGGCCTCAATGTCATCCAGGGCGCGAAGCTCATGAACGCCAGCCGCATCATCGCCGTCGACATCCTCGACCACAAGCTAGAGTTCACCTATAAGTTCGGAGCAACCGACACGATTAATCTGCGCGAAGTGGACAACGTAGCTGAGACGATCAAGGAGATGACCGGTGGCGGCGTCGACATGGCCTTCGACAGCATAGGCAAGTCAGGTGTCCTCGCCAGCGCGTTTGACTCGTTGCGCGCGACCGGCACCGCAGTGCTGATCGGTCTTGGCGCAGAGGGCGAGACCACTCCCATCAACATGAAGGAGATGGTTCGCGGACAGAAGACCGTTATGGGCAGCTACTATGGTTCGGCCAGCCCGCACGAGTCCTTCCGCAAGATCGTCGATGCCTACCTGAAAGGCAATCTCGACATCGACAGCCTCATCACCAGAAGCTACTCCCTAGACCAGATCAACGAGGGTTACCACGACCTGGTCAGCGGAGGCGAGGGTCGCGGCATCATCAAGTTCCCTGCATAGTGTTCTTCTCCCTCTCCCCTTGAGGGAGAGGGCCGGGGTGAGGGCTTGGCAGCGGAGCCCGACCCCTACGATATTGAGTAAGTATTCCGTTCGGGCTGAGCTTGTCGAAGCCCAGAGTGGCGCAAGTCGACCACCTTTTACAAACAAAAAGGGCCTGCCCTGAACACAGGACAGGCCCCTATTACTCGCTCTGAGTTGCCCGTTACACCTCAACCGGCTCTTCGAGCTTCGTTCGCACGGTCTTCTCGAACACCAGGCCATCGTGTCCGGCGTCCACGATTACGTGATCGCCCTCGACGAACTCCTTCGACAGAATTCGTATGGACAACGCATTCTCGATGTGCCGCTGCACGGCCCTACGGATCGGTCGGGCACCGAACTTCTCGTCGAAGCCTTCGTCGCCGAGCCACGCCTTGGCCGCGTCCGTCAACTCGATCGTGATCTGATGATCGGCCATACGCCCCAGTACCTCCTTGACCTGCAAGTCGACGATCTCCATGATCTGCTCTTTCGCCAGCGTATCGAAGATGATGATCTCGTCGATACGGTTCAGGAACTCTGGCCTGAACGCTCGCTTGAGCGCATCCTCGACTGCGGCATGGCGGCGCGCCGTGTTGTTCTCGTTATTCGACTCCCGAAGGAAACCGAACGACGAATCGCTGTCGTCGCCCGTACCAAGGTTACTCGTCATAATCAGAATCGTATTCGTGAAGTCGACCGTGCGACCGTGCCCGTCGGTAAGCCGTCCGTCCTCCAGAATCTGGAGCATCGTGCTGAACACTTCTGGGTGCGCCTTCTCGATCTCGTCGAACAGAATCACTCGGAACGGACGCCTGCGTACGGCCTCGGTCAACTGACCTCCCTCGTCGTAGCCGACGTATCCCGGCGGAGCGCCGATGAGACGCGAGACCGAATGCCGCTCGCCGTACTCGGACATATCGATGCGCACCATGTTCTCCTCGTCGTCGAACAGATACTCTGCTAGCGCACGCGCCAACTCGGTCTTGCCCACTCCTGTCGGCCCAAGGAAGATGAAGCTGCCAATGGGCCGCTTGGGGTCCTTTAGGCCCGCCCTGGCGCGGCGCACGGCATCCGACACAGCCGCGACCGCAGAGTCCTGCCCTCGTACGCGCTCGTGTAAACGCTCCTCCATGTGAAGCAACCTCTCGGCTTCGTTCTCCAGCAGGCGGTCGACCGGTATGCCTGTCCAACTCGCGATCAGGCTACCGATATTCTCGGCAGTCACCGTCATATCCGTATCGTTGTCCAGGTTCAGTTCTGCCTTGGCGCTATCGAACTCCTGTTTGAGTTGGAGTCGCTCGGCCTTGATCTGAGCGGCTGCCTGGTAGTCCTCGCGCTCTGCGGCGGCGTCCTCTTCGTTCTGCATTTGGCGAACGCGCTTGTCCTTATCCCGGAGGTCGTCGGGCAGATTCTGTGCGTCGATACGCAGCTTGCTTGCCGCCTCGTCGATCAGGTCGACTGCCTTGTCCGGCAGCAGGCGGTCGGCGATGTATCGACGGCTGAGCTTGACCGCGGCCTCGATTGCCTCGTCGGAGAACGAGACTTTGTGGTGGCCCTCGTACTTGGGGCGAAGGCCCTTGATCATCTCGATGGCGACTTCCTCGTTCGGCTCTTCGACCAGAATCGGCTGGAACCGCCGTTCAAGGGCAGCGTCCTTCTCGATATATTTTCGGTATTCTGGCTCGGTCGTTGCGCCAAGGGCCTGGAGTTCGCCTCGGGCCAGCGCCGGCTTCATCATGTTGCTAGCGTCGATGGAGCCCTCTGCAGCACCGGCACCGACGACGGTGTGGAGCTCGTCGATGAACAGGATGACCTCGCCTTGAGAGTCGCGAATCTCATCCATGACTGCTTTGAGACGCTCTTCGAACTCGCCACGGAACTTACTGCCCGCGACCATGCCGGCGATGTCGAGCGCGAGCACGCTACGGCCCTCCAACTCCCTGGGCACATCGCTGGCCACGATGGCCTGAGCAAGCCCTTCAGCTATAGCCGTCTTGCCCACGCCCGCGCCGCCGATGAGAACAGGGTTGTTCTTCGTACGGCGGATAAGCGTCTGCATGACCCTCCGTATCTCGGCGTCGCGCCCGATAACCGGGTCGAGCTTGCCTTTGCGCGCCAACTCGGTCAGGTCGACGCTGAACCGTTCGAGCGACTCGTATCGGTTCTCCGCACGTTGGTCGGTCACACGATGACTACCGCGCACGCGTTGAAGGGCCTGATAGATCGCCTCGACGTCGACCTTAAATTCTTTGAGCAGTGCCGCAGCATCACCCTTGTCCTCCTTTGCGACCCCAATAAGGAGGTGCTCGGAACTGATGAAGTCGTCGTTGAGGCGCTTGGCCTCCTCGGTCGCGGCGGCCAGCATGTCCCTGGCGCGGGGCGTCATGAATATCTGGTTCGATTCGTACTCGAGCTTCGGGCTCACATCGAGGGTCTGATGCAAGCGATTCCGCATCTGATCTATAGGAACACCCAGTTCCGTCAGTATCCTGCCCGCCACACCATCGGGCTGTTCCAGCAGCGCCATGAAGACGTGCTCAACGTCCCACTGGCTGTGCTTGTAGCGCCGCACGACCTGCTGGGACTGTCCCAGAATTTCTTGCGCCTGCTCCGTGAAATCGTCTGGCTTCAAGACCATGTTACTCACCTGTCGTTTTGGAATTGCCCTCTGTACGCTTAGGTGCCCAAGTAGCCTGACACGGTGCTGCATAATCAGGGCGACACAGCTAAACTCTTACGACCTAGATTAGTTGCTTGATAGTATGATGTCAATAATAGTTGAGTCGGTTCATATCATATGATGTAAGGATAATCTCGTGATCGCCCAGGGCAATCGCATTCTGGGAAACCAAGCAGTATTTCTATCCGTTCGCCCTGAGCCTGTCGAAGGGTGAGTGCGCAAGGCAAGTTGACTTACGAGCGGTGTGATTGTAGTACTCATGCTTCGACGGGCTCAGCACGAACGTGATAGCCGTGCGTGATCATCCCCTGGATTGAAGGAATCCGTCACCGGATTGGATATACTGTCATGTAACGTTGAAACGGAGACAGTAATGAGTGAACGATCCCCCTGTACGGCGCGGCACGTCAATCACACCTGTATAGCGGTTAAGGACATTGATGTGACGTTGCAGTTCTACCGCGACGTGTTTGGCGTCGGGACGGACGAGGTCGTCGATATCGAAGATCAGGCTGTGCGGGCGGCGCTCGTGCGTGTGGGTGGCTCGCAGTTGGAGTTTATTCAGCCCACTGACCCGAATGGCGGCGTGGCGAAATTCATCGAGCGGCGCGGTGAGGGCGTCCACCACATCTGCTTCGAGGTCGAAGATTTACAGACGACCCTTCGCCGACTTGACGATAAGGGCATCCAACTCATCGACAAGACGCCGCGCGAGGGACTGTCCGGCTCGATTGGCTTCATGCACCCGAAGGCGACAGGCGGGGTGCTCATAGAACTGGTCGACCAGGATACCGCCAGGAGGTAGTTTTACATATATGGTCACGAAGACTATTAGAGTTCTGGTGGCGAAGCCGGGGCTGGACGGCCACGACCGGGGAGCAAAGATCATCGCGCGGGCGCTGCGCGACGCCGGTATGGAGGTTATCTATACCGGCATCCGCCAAACGCCGGAAATGATCGCCGAGGCGGCGTTGCAAGAGGACGTAGACGTTATCGGCCTCAGTATTCTGTCCGGCGCGCATATGGATCTGTTCCCGCTCATTTTCGAAAAGCTGAAGATCAACGAGATGGACGACGTGATAGTCGTGGCTGGCGGCATCATCCCAGAAGACGACCGGGCGGTGCTCTTGGAGATGGGCGTCAAGAGCGTTTTCGGCCCGGGCACATCGACCACCGAGATTTCCGATTTCATTCGTAATGCCGTCGAGGAGCGGGACAGCCGTGGTTAATCTGATATCGACTGCCAGCGGTACGAGAAGAGCCGCCGCCCTCCTCATAGTTGCGTTGGCGATGATCGCGTTGACCGCATGCGGTTCGAGTTCGGGCGGGGATGTCGAGCAACCCACAGCCACTTCTACCGTCGGCCCAACCCCGGTGGTTGAGAGCAGCACGGCGCAGGTCGCGCTGGCCTCGACCGATCTCAGCGTCGGACCGAACCGACTGGCCTTCGGGCTCGTCGACCTTCAGTCCGGTCCCATTCGGGACGCTGACGTGTTGATCTCGACATTCTTCCTCGGTGGTGGCCGACAAGAGGGGCCGATCCAAACGGCGCTCGCGCTCTGGCGTAACTGGCCCGTCGGGCAGGCCGGAGTGTACACGGCTAACTTCGACTTTGCCCAGCCTGGAGCCTGGGGTGTCGTCGCGAGCTTCGTCGACTCGTCTGGGACCACCCGCACCGTGTCGGCCGGGATCGACGTGAAGGCGGAAAGCTCCACCCCAGCCATCGGGGGGATACCTCCCAAGAGCGTGACCAAGCTGGCGAGCGACTTCGACGACCTCCATGCGATAACCTCTGATCCAGAACCAGACCCGGAATTGTATGCCACGACCGTGGCTGACGCCCTCGAAGCAGGAAAGCCCCTTCTCCTTACATTTTCTACACCAGCGTTCTGTCAGTCAGCGACCTGCGGCCCGCAGCTTGACGTTGTTAAGGAGTTGAAGAGTGTCTATGGAGACCGCGCCAACTTCATTCACGTCGAGGTCTACGACAACCCTACCGAGATCGAGGGCGACCTGTCGAATGCGCGCCTTGTCCAGGCGATGATCGATTGGGGGCTGCCCACGGAGCCATGGACATTCATCATGGACGCCGAGGGCAAAGTCGCCGCCAAGTTCGAGGCATTCGTTACGAAAGACGAGCTCGAACAGGCCCTGACCACCGTTCTGCAGTAGCCCCGTCGGGTGGTGGTATACTCCCCCGCGTGACTGCCAGGCGTTGTTGAACGCTGACAGCCTTGCGCTGATCGTTATCGTCATCCCTAGCACCCGTCTAGTAACAACGGAGGCGCGACTATGAAAAATACGTCGAACGGCGTCGTTGCATGTGTTCATCCTCGAGCCGCCGAAGAGGGTTCAAAAGTCCTCGAAGCGGGCGGAAACGCCTTCGACGCGGCCATTACGACGGCCTTCGTTCAGATGGTGGTCATACCGTTTAGCTGCGGCGTCGGTGGCATGGTATCGGCCCATCTGTGGTCGGCGGAAAAAGGCGAGCACGTGATCGTCGACGGCCTGATGCGCGCCGGATCACTGGTTCGCGAGGGTATGTGGGTCGATGGCTACGTCGGCGAGGGTGACGTCTCCGGGGCGAGTCAGTTCGAGGACTTGCGCAGCAACCTGGGCTACACCTCTATTTGTACGCCGGGCTCCGTTGCGGCGCTGGCGGAGATGCACGATCGCTTCGGCACGATGTCTTGGGCCGAGTTGCTTCAACCCGCCGCCGACATAGCCCGCAATGGATTCGTCGTCTACCCGGAGATGGCAGGTCGCGCGCTGGGAGGGAGGTCAAAGCCCTACGAGCCAGGTGCTGAAGTACGACTCAAAGTAACGCCCGACTGCGCAAAGATATACCTCACTCCTAATGGCGACCTTCTTGAAGAGGGCGACGTTATCCGAAACCCTGACTATGCTGACACGTTGGAGCGCCTGTCCGCTAACGGCCCGCGTGACTTTTACGAGGGCGATTTGGCGGCCCAGATGGCCGACGACCTCCAACGCAACGGGGCATTCGTCACCCTCGACGATTTTCGCGAGTACCAAACGACGGTATATCCGCCTGTCAGCGGACAGTACGGCCCATACAAAATCTTCTCCGACGGGGCGCCTGGTGGAGGGCCGCTATTGATCGAGGCGCTCAACACCCTCGACGGGATCGGCTTGGAGCAGATGTCTCACGCGGACGCGGACTACATCGCAACCGTCGCTTCGACGCTTCAACTGGTAAACCAGGACCGTCGTGACTATCTCGGCGACCCCGAGTTTATTGGGCAAGAGCCCGGCAACCAACTGGTATCTCGTGAACGGGCTACCGAACTCCGCCAAGCCGTGTTGAACGGCATAGTTGGGGGTACACTTCCGCCGGGCGAACACCCGGATACGACGCACCTCAACGTCGTCGACAAATATGGCAACATCGCGTCGATCACCCACAGCAATGGAAACTATTCTGGTGTCATCACGTCAGGCATGGGGTTCATCTACAACAATGGAATGAACCGCTTTGATCCTCGTCCCGGCCACGCCAGCTCGTTCGCGCCCAGAAAAGCGAGGCTGCACCTGATGATGCCCGCGATTGCTTTCAAGGATGATGCACCGGTGATGGCGTTCGGTGCGCCTGGCGGTAACTCGATATTAGGCGGAATGGTCCAGGTATTCACGAACATCTTCGACTTCGGTATGAGCGCCGCGGAGGCGACTGTCGCTCGCCGAGTCTACGCCGAAGGCTCGACCGTCTGGGTCGAAGCCCGCATCAGGTCAGACGTATGCGATGATCTCGCCGTTCGAGGGTTCGACGTTGAGAACGAACCAGGTTCGTTCTCGCGGGGACCACTTGTACAAGTCGTGGTAATCAACGACGACGGCGAGCTGGACGCTGCGTCTGACCCGCGCGGACCTTACGGCGTGGTCTACGCTCGGGAGTAAGAACAATGAGCTATGTCGGCTGGGCAGTCGTCGCGATGCTTGCCTACGGTGCGACTGCCGTATTCTTGAAGCTCGCGCTGAAGGACATCCCGCCGGAAGTCACGCTTGTCATGACGAACACGATTCTCGTGTTGTCTGGCATCGCGCTGATCGTCTTTCGGGGCGAGTCGTTCGCTGAGCACGTTACGATTGGTCGTCCACTACTTTTCGCGGGCCTCGCGGGACTCACCTTAAGCCTCAGCATTATCAGCTACTACATGGCACTGAGCCGGGGCGAGACATCCGTCGTCGTGCCGATTTTTGCCATGTACTTCGCCGTCACTACGATCATCAGCTTCATCTTCCTCGACGAAGATATCAAGCTGACGAAGATACTGGGCGTGCTGCTGGCTGGCGGCGCGATTTTCTTACTGACGCGATAACGGAAAGTTACGAGGACTCGACGGCGCCACCCCCTTCGACAAGCTCAAGGCGGGCCCTCACCCCAACCCTCTCCCTCGAAGGGAGAGGGGGTAAGAGGTAAAGTTACTCTCGTCGGCGCTGTGGCCGCAGCATGAGTCCGCCGCTCACGAGGAAGAGTGCTCCAAGTACCGAGAGTCCCATCAGAACTATGCCAGGTACCTGCACGTCGCCTGTGACTGGCGGTGCCGGCTCTGAAATCAGCACGGGCTGAGGAGCCTCGGTAGTTGCAGGAGCAGGGGTCGGTGGGACAGCGGTTGCCGTTGGGGCAGGGACAGCCGTGGCCGTCGGCTCTGGAGTTGGCTCGGCCTGAGCCGCGACCTCGTACGTTATCTCGAGGACGGGTCGATTTGCGAGCGTACCGTTGTCTTTACTATCGAAGCGTTTGGCGGTCTGCGTAGTGCTCTCGTTGCCTCGAATGAGCCAGCCGAAGCTGTTGTCTGGGTTGTCGAGCCACGACTGAACGTCGGCTACCATTTCAGGCGAAGTCCACGTGTAAGTCCCTCCGCCCGCAACACTGAGTGTTGCACTCGCCGTGGCCTCGAAGTCTCCCCCTTGTGTCTGCCAAGTCTCGCCGCCCGAGAAGCGGTTCGTCCATGTCGCATCGCCATTCGCAGCGCCCGTTCCTCTACCCTCTTGCTGGGCTGCGTCTGAAGTGCCTTCTCCCCAATCGGCAGTTACTTTGTGCATAGTCGAAACCTGCCCGCCGGTGATCGTGCGTGACATATTCAATGTAAGAGCCGCACCGGTTATCGTCGCACCCTCGGGCACGTTTACAGCAACATCGAAGGCGAGCAAAGCTCTGCGCGTCGCGCCTCCGCCACGGCCGGACGTCCTGCCGATGAAAAGGAAGTCGCCAGCGCCGTTACTGCCGCCCTCCGAAAAGAGCGAGTTGTCCTTCGCAGGACTGAGTGTGGCCGTCGTGGCCTGTGCAAACGCGTCCTGAACACCAACAAACGGAAGCACGCCCATCGCAAGCAACAGTGCTCCGACAACTATGAATGTGTATCCTGGTTTCTTCACGGTTCCCCCGGTAGTTTGAGATTTCGCGCTTATGATCCCCAAAAGGGAAGCTGTCTGCGCATAGCGTCGAATTGGTATACGAACTGGAGTTGACCCGGTTTGGTGGACACCTTGAGACTTGGGGGTATCACCCGAGGAAAGGAAGTTCACATGCCGAAGACGAAAGCACCATATCCGCCCGAATTCAAGGCTGAAGCAGTGCGTCTGTGTC